>TARA_R110000824_G_scaffold104360_11_pt1 | contig 46812 bp, 43 predicted proteins | sample TARA_R110000824 | Tara Oceans TARA_R110000824 (sample SAMEA4397747) | marine metagenome | biome: Polar Biome; feature: [MES] marine water layer (ENVO:01000295) within the mesopelagic zone...; material: water (ENVO:00002006), including particulate matter (ENVO:01000060) such...
CGATAAAAATCGCGCCGCCATCGGGTTCGACCAGCCGGTTGATCATCTTCAATAGCGTCGATTTTCCCGATCCGGACAGACCGACCAGCGCAACCAGACTGCCAGCGGCAATATCCAGCGATACGCCATCAACAGCGCGAACCGTACCGTAATGGCGGCTGACGTTGTGCAGTCGAATGGAAGGACCGGAGACAGGCATCGGAACATATAGTGACGCGCTTTGCCGCGCATGTCCAACTTCGCTTGACGTTGGCGTCAAAAACCGCTCGAATGAACATCAATGTTAATAACGAAACGGGAGCGGATTCATGGGCTATAAGAGCGGGCAAAAGACGATTTTCATCACTGGCGGGGCATCCGGCCTGGGCCGCGAAGTCGGTCGCTATTTTGCCGACAAAGGCTGGTTTGTCGGGATTGCCGATATCAATGACAAGGGCATGGCCGAAAGTGCTGCGCTATTGCCCGAAGGTCAGAGCTCGACCCACCGGCTGGACGTGACCGACCGGGCGCAATGGAAACAGGCGGTTTCCGAATTTGGCGCGATCACCGGCGGCAAAATGAATGTCCTTTTCAACAATGCCGGCATTGGCGAAGGTGGAGCGATCCAGGACATGGAAGACGCCGCCATTGACCGGATGATCGCGATCAACCTTACCGGCGTGATCAGCGGCACCCGCGCCTGTTTCGAAATGCTCAAGAGCACGCCCGACAGCTGCATCCTCTATACTGCATCGGCCGCGGGCATTTACGGGGTCGCCGATCTCAGCGTCTATAGCGCGACCAAATTTGCCGTCCGCGGCCTTGCCGAATCGCATGATATCGAGCTGCGCAAATTTGGTATCAAGTCACGGTCGCTGATGCCCGGTTTCATCGATACCAATATTATTTCCGAGGTCGTCGAAGGCACCAACCAGAGCGGCAAGGAACGGCTCGAAGAAGCCGGTGTCATGGTCAGCCCGGTTTCGATCATCGGCCCTGCGGCATGGGCCGCCGTTCATGGCGACAAGCTCCACACACCGGTCAATAAAATGGCCAAGCAGCTGGCCTTTGCCGCACGATGGATGCCAGGCCGCGTGCGCAAGCAATCGGTCAGCCTCGCCAGCAATCTTGGCGATGTGCTCGCCGGATCGGAAGAAAAATAGGGGCTAGGCGCACCGTTCGATTATTTGCGCCAGATCCACGTCGCGCTCTGACAAGCCGCCGTTTTCGCCTGCATCATGAGTGGTCAGCAAAATGTCGACGCGGTTGTAGACGTTGAACCATTCAGGATGATGATCGGCCTTTTCCGCGTGCAGAGCGACGCGGGTCATGAATGCAAAGGCTTCGGTGAAGTCGGAGAATTTGAACGACCGGCTGATCGCGTCGCGCGCTGCGTCATATTGCCAGTCCGAAAGCTTCGCGAGCGATGCTTTGCGCTCGTCGTCACTCAGTTGCGCCACCATAATTATTGCTCCTTGCTTGGCTTTCGCGCCAATCCATGTCTTAAGTCTGTGCGATGAGCAAGGGACAGTCAACCGGAAGCAGCGAGCGGCTATTGGCAGAGGCAATAAGCTGCGTGCGCGGCGAGCGGATATTGTTCCGCGACCTGACGTTTACCCTTGGGCGGGGACAGGCAGGATTGCTGACTGGCCCCAATGGCGTGGGAAAATCCAGCCTGCTGCGGCTGCTGGCCGGACTGCTCCAACCGTCAGCGGGTTCCTATATTGCACCGGAGACGAAAGCCCTATGCGATGACCGACTGGCGCTCGACGAGCATCTGTCGCTCGGACAGACATTGGGCTTCTGGGCGAAGCTGGATGGCAAGAGACCGGCCGATGTTGCCGCGGCCATGAAGCGTGCGGGTCTGGGCCATCTGGCCGAAGTGCCGGTGCGCTATTTTTCGACCGGGCAAAGACAAAGAGCGCGGCTTGCACGAACCTATCTGACGGACGCCAGATTGTGGCTGCTCGACGAGCCAGCCAATGGCCTAGATACGGATTCGGTCGATCAACTGGGACGAGCCCTGCAAAGCCATCTCGACGGTGGCGGGATCATTCTTGCGGCGAGCCATATTCCGTTGCCGATTGGTTTTGATTTTACCCTGAAGCTTGAGCCATTGGAAGAATTGGAAGCATGTTTGTGATGAACAGCATCGGCACGATCATCTGGCGCGATGTGCGGCAAAGCTATGCCAGCGGCGGGACCTGGCTGCCGGTGATATTCTATCTTTCAGCGGCAACGCTGTTTCCCTTTGCGGTGGGACCGGATCGTGCGCTGCTGCTGCAGACCGGCGGCGGCATATTGTGGATTGCGGCCTTGCTGGCGACTTTATTGCCGCTTGATCGGCTGATCCAGCCCGATCTGGAAAATGGCGTCTATGACCAGATGATCGTGCGCGGCCTGTCCGACGAGATGATCGCTGCGGCACGGCTGGTCTCGCACTGGCTTGCTTTTGGTCCACCGCTGCTGCTTGCGGCCTTTCTGGCCAGCGGACTGATGGGACTGGAAGGCGCTGCCCTTGGTACCCTCTTGGCGAGCCTGGCAATTGCGACACCGGCTTTGGCTGGCCTGGCGGTGATGATCGCGGCCCTGACCGCCGGCCTTAAAGGGGCTGGCGCGCTGGGCGGATTATTGCTGGTTCCGCTGGCTATACCGCTGCTGATCTTTGGAGCGGGCAGCCTGTCGGCACAAGGCGGCAGTGCATTAATGTTTCTCGCCGCGGTTTCCCTGCTGCTGGTCGCCATCACGCCTTTTGCAGCCGGAGCGGCATTGAGTGCGGTCAGGGAATAGCAGCACGCCGGGCGCAGCGTTCTATTTTTGGTGGATCAGCATCCAGGCATCGACAGCGCGCTTGGCACGCTCTCGTTTTTGCGGTGTGGTCAGCTTGATTTTCTCGCCATAGCGAAGAAACAAATCGATTCTGCCCATCACCAGACTCACGAACATTTCGGCCGAAAAGGTCAAATCCGCAGTTTGAATTTCGCCTTTTTCCTGTGCGATTTTTAGAAGATTAACGAGATTTTGCAGCAGCATGCGTAGACCATTGTCGAGAAAATATTCGCCGATCTTGGGATCCCGGTTCACTTCCGCAGCCAATATGCGGTCAAAGCGTATCCTTTCATCGTCCATCAGGGCATCGAGCATATTCTCCGCCGCAAATATCAGGGTTTCGCGAAGAGTTTTGGTTTTCAGATTTTCGCCGACCAGACTTTCGCTCATATGGCGGCATTCCGACTTTACCACTTCGATGAACAGATTTTCCTTGGTTTTAAACCAGCTGTAAACGGTGACCTTCGATACTTCCGCAAGCGCCGCAATCGCTTCGATGCTTGTGGCAGCAAAGCCGTTTGCAAAAAATTCTGCACGGGCAGCGTCCAGAATTTTGGCGATTTTGCGCTGGCTTGACGGCCGGTCGGTCCGTTCTTTCACGATATCAATATCCGTGTCTGCCACGGTCCATTCCCTTCACAGTCTCAGCAATCCACTAAAATGAACGATAGCGTTCAAATTAAACGTTGACGTTCAGTCATCGTGATGACATGTTCTTGCTCCTTGGTAAAGCCCAAGCGTTTCAATCGCGGATAATCTTGTGACCAATCGATACAATAGCCCTCTATATCTGCTGTTTGCGATGGCGACGGCGACAAGCGGTTGCACCAGTCTTGCACCCGATTCCGCTGCGCCTGAAATCGCCGCTGGTATCCCTGCGGCATTTAGCCAGACGGATGCCGCCGGTTCCTATCAACCGGCTCGCTGGTGGACCTCGTTCGAGGATCCGGTGCTCGACAACTTGCTGGACGAAGCGCTGAGCAAGAATCTTGATCTGGCGGAAGCATCGGCGAGGTTGCGCGCCGCTGAAGCGCAGGCGCGCATTTCCAAAAGCGGCCTATTTCCCCAGATCAATGCTGGGCTGGATAGCAGCTATTCCGATTCTCCGACCGCAGGCACCAGCTTTGGTGCCATTGCCGGAGGGGGAAGGATCGAGAACGAGACCTATTCTTCCAGCCTCGCTTTTTCCTATGAACTCGATATCTGGGGCAAGCTGCGCAATGATGCCCGGGCTGGACGTGCAGATGCGATTGCCGCTGCCGCTGATCTGCAAGCAGTGCGCCTGGCGGTACTGGCAGAGGCCATCACCAGCTATTTCGATATCGTCGATGCCCGCCATCAAATCGCGCTGACCACCAAGATCATCGATGTCCTTGGCGACCGGGTAGAGCAAAGCGAGAACCGCTACAGCCGCGGCCTGGTCACTTCTTTCGAGCTATATCAAGTCCGGCAGGATTTCCGCAATGTCCAGGCCGGATTGCCGCAGCGGGAAAGCCAGCTGGCGGCGACAGAGGGTCGATTGGCCGTATTGGTCGGCAGATATTCCGACAATATAGATGCGCTGCTTGGCAAGAATCTGACCCCGAAATTGATCTTCGAGCCGGTTCCGGCCGGCCTGCCGATTGACCTTTTGGTACAAAGGCCGGATGTTTTTGCCGAAAGCCAGAGGCTCGAATCTGCACGATATAATCTGGGCGCAAGACGGGCTGAACGCTTCCCGGCCCTCAGCCTTTCTGCTGGCACCGGCAGTCAGGCGGGCCGGCCATCCGCTATATTCGACATATTTGACAATTGGGTGCTGAACCTAGGCGCTGGCTTGACCGCCCCTTTGTTCCAGGGCGGGCGGATCAAGGCCAATATCGATGTCGCCGATGCCCAATATGCGCAACAGACAGCAGTCTATGCGCGCACGGTTCTCACTGCCTATCAGGAGGTTTCGACCGCGATTGAACGCTATGAAGAAGAACGGCAGCGCTACCGGTTCCTGTTCTCCCAACTGGACGAGGCGACGGCGGCGGCGGAATTGCAGTCGCGCCGCTTTGCCAACGGCGTCGGCAGCTATGTTGATTATCTCGACGCGCTGCGGGCGCAATTTCAGGTACAATCATCTTTGTCGTCGTCCGCGCGCGACGTCGCACTGGCGCGGCTTGGCGTTCATCGCGCTTTGGGCGGCAGCTGGGACGATAATCCGCGCACGCCCGACACCGAAACTAATATGGCCGATTCTTCAGCCCCTCAGGGAGATAAATAAGTGCAAAGGCAACGCGTACTCGGTGGCCTGATCCTGCTTGGGGCAATATTGATTGCCGCCGTTCTGATCCTGTTACGCTCCGACCCGGAGGAGAAACCAGCAGAGGACCTCATCCCGCTGGTTCAAGCAACACCGCTTGAAATTCGCTCCGGAAATTTGATGGTCAGCGGTGCCGGTACGGTTCGGGCTCGCGAGGAATTGACGCTGGCAGCAGAAGTCGCCGGCAAGCTGGTTTACGTCAATCCCGATCTGCGGGAGGGCCAGCGGATAGCGCGCGGGGCAACGCTGTTCCGTATCGACACAGCCAATTATCGCAATGCGGTGCAAACCGCGCAAGCCGATGTGTCATCGCAGGCGGTCACATTATTACAGGCGCAAGAGGAAGTGGCGCTAGCGAAAGCCGAACTGGAGCGTTTTCAACAACGCGGGGTCAGCGGCGGGAATGCTTATGCCAGTGTTGATAGCAGCGACTATGCCGCACGGATCCTCCCCCCCGACGTGCTGGCTAAAAAATCAGAATCGAACGGATCGCAGACCAAGCAGAAATTGGTCACCAACGGCCTGGCAACGCGGCAACCGCAACTGCAATCCGCCCGTGCCGGACTGCGGCGAGCACAAGCCAATCTTGCTGATGCCCAGACCGCATTGCAGCGCACCGTGGTTCGCGCTCCGTTTTCCGGAATTGTCCGTACTGAAGAAATCGCCCTCGGCAGCTATGTTCAGCCCGGCCAGTCACTGGGTTCGATAGTGGGAACCGCAGATTATGAAGCGGTCATTCCTTTATCGGAAAAAGAGGCGGCGTTGATACCGCAATTATTCAATGCCGGGTCCGGCAAAAGGATCGAAGCATCGGTCTATTCCGATTATGGCGGCGTTCGTTATCGCTGGTCAGCTTATATTGATCGAGTCAACGGCTTGCTCAACCCCCAGACCCGCACGATCGACGTCTTTCTGCGCATCCCCAATCCGATACGCGGCGGCACCCCGGCCGCTGTAGCTGAAAATGGTGGAAAATCAGCGACGGCCTCCTCTGCCCCTCCGCTGTTCGTCGGTAGCTTCGTCGCTGCGGAAATCACCGGCAAGGCGCTGGATGAATATGCAATATTGCCGCTGGCAGCATTGCGGGCGGGCAACAAGCTGTGGCTGGTGCAGAACGGAAAAGTACATATCGTGACCGTGGACATTTATCAGCGAACCGACAAAATGGCGCTGATCAGCACCAGGGGATTGGGGCCCAAGCCAGTGGCCATTACCGGCAACCTGAAAGTCGCGACCGAAGGCCTGCGGGTCCGAATCGTCGGACCGCGGGCTGCAGCGATATCGTCGATCGCCAGCAGAGCCAAAGCGAAAACTGAATCGAAAGCCCAACCGGCAAAATGACAGAAGCAACCGATCTTGATCCTTCCCCGCCGGAGCAGCCGAGCAAGGAAATAATGGAGCAGAGCGGGGTTGTCGCATTCATGGCGCGCAACGGTGTCGCGGCCAATCTGCTGATGATTTTCCTGATCGTCGCCGGCATCATGTCCTACCGGACCATCGTTCAGGAAGTATTCGCGGAAAATAGCCTGGACACGATCCAGATAAGCGTCGCTTATCCCGGGGCGACGCCCGACGAGATCGAGGAATCGATTGTCCAGAAGATCGAAGAAGCGGTCGAAGCCGTAGAGAATGTCAAAGAAATCAAGTCCAATGCTGCCGAGAATGTCGGCACGGTATCCGTCGAACTGGAACTGGGGACGGATATTGACCGGGCGCTGGACGATATCAAAGCTGAAATAGACCAGATTCAATCGTTTCCGAGTGACGCAGAAGAGCCCGATGTCCGCGAGCTTACCACCCGGCAAAGCGTGGTCCGCATTGCCATTTTCGGCGATGTATCCGAAAATGCGCTGAAGGAAACCGCCTACCGGCTGGAAGATTCACTGGCGGCATTGCCCGAAATTTCCTTCGTCGATACCAGTTCGATCCGCGATTATGAGGTTTCGATCGAGGTGCCGCAGGACACGTTGCAAGCCTTTGGGCTTTCGCTCAACGACATATCCCGCACAATCGCCGCCAGCAGTCTGGATAGCCCGGCCGGTTCTATCGATACGGACAGCGAAGAAGTGCGCGTGCGGACCATCGGTCAAAATTACAACCAGCAGAATTTCGAGGATATCGTGCTGGTGAGCAACGAAAACGGAGCGTTGATCCGGCTCGGGCAGATCGCAAAAATCCGCGACGGGTTCGAGGATACGGACCTTGTGTCGCTGTATAATGGCAAGCCCGTTGCTTTTGTCGAAGTCTTCCGGACCAGCGACGAACGCGTCCTCGACATATCCAGCGCGACCAGGGAATATCTCGAAGGTCCGTTCGCGCATTCGCTGCCGGAAGGCATATCCTACGCGATCTGGAGCGATGATAGCGAACTTCTGAACGACCGGTTGAGCCTGTTGCTGAAGAACGCAGCTATCGGTCTGTTTCTTGTGTTGATTGCGCTCACCCTGTTTCTCGACATCCGGCTCGCAGCCTGGACGGCGCTGGGCATAGGCGTGACCTTTGTCGGCGCGATTTTCCTGCTCGACATGGCTGGCTCCAGCATCAACATGTTCTCGCTATTTGGTTTCATTCTGGCCCTGGGACTGGTGGTTGATGATGCCATTGTCGTCGGCGAAAGCGTCTATGCCCGGCGGGAAGCCGGCCGCACCGGAATGGGCGCAGCGGTCAGTGGCGCTCGGCGCGTCACCGTGCCGGTGATTTTTGCCGTGTTGACGACGGTCGCGGCCTTTTCACCCCTGTTCGCAATTGGCGGCGTGATGGGGAAAATATTGGCCGACATTCCGTTGGTCGTATGTGCTGTCCTGTTCTTGTCGCTGGTCGAAAGCCTGCTGATCCTGCCTAACCATCTCAGCCACTTGCCCGTTCCCGGCACGCCAACGCGCAATCCGGTCACACGCTTTTTCGAGCGGGTTCAGGCCAAGGTGGATGTATATTATCAGGCATTCGTCAACGGCCCGCTGGATCGGGCATTGAAATTTTCCGTTCGCATGCCCTTTGTCATCCTGGCAGGCAGTGGCGCACTGCTCATCCTGATAGGGTCGCTGATCCCTGCGGGCATCATCAAAACTTCCTTTTTCCCGGCTATTGAAGCCGATGTGGTCACAGCGAGCCTGGAAATGCCCACCGGAACGACAATCGCCGAAACCGAGAAAATTGCCCGCTTGATCGAGCAGAAGGGGCGCGAGACCTACGCCCAGTTTGAGGCACAAAAAGACGAGGACGAACCGTCGCCATTGCGCGGTATATTCACTCTCATCGGGCAGACACCTCGTACCACCGGACCTGCTTTCATGAATGGCGGTTCTTCTGCCAATATCGCCAGCGTCCAGTTCAGTTTCATTCCCGGGGACCAGCGCGCACTGGCGTCACGGGATTTCGAAAATGCCTGGCGGGAGACTGTCGGCCCGATCGTGGAAGCGCGCTCGCTGGTCTTTGCATCCGATCTCATATCCATTGGCGCACCGGTCGATGTCCAGATTTCTGATCCCGATCCCGAAGTGGTGGCAGCCGCTTCGGCAAAACTGATGGAACGGCTGAATCGCTTTGCCGGTGTTTTCGACATCGAGAGCGATCAGGATGAAGGGCTGAAGGAGATCCAGCTGCGGCTGAAGCCCGGGGCCCGGTCTCTGGGTGTGACCTTGCAGGATGTCGCGCTGCAGGTGCGCGCCGCATTTTTCGGCAACGAAGCGCTGCGCGTTCAGCGGGGGCAGGAAGATATGCGTATCTATATCCGCCTGCCCGAAGAAGAACGCAATTCGATCGTCGATGTCGAACGGTTCCGGGTTCGCGTGCCCGGAGGCGAAGTCCCGCTTGCGACCTTGGCCGACGTATCCTTTGGTCAGGCCCCCGCTATCATCCGGCGAACCGATGGCCGGCGCATCACGACGGTTACCGCCGACATCGACACGGATGTGGTAACCAGTCAGGAAATTGCAAAAGCCCTGACCGATGAGATCATGCCGGATCTGCAAGCGGACTATCCGCAATTGCTCTATAGTTTCGGGGGCGAACAGCAGGAGCAGCAGGAATCCTTTGGTGATCTGGGACTCGCCTTTGCTGCGGCTTTGCTGATGATCTATGCTCTGCTCGCTATCCCGTTCCGATCCTATATGCAGCCGCTGATCATCATGGCCGTAATTCCTTTCGGTATCATCGGCGCCCTGATCGGGCATCTTATTCTTGGTCTGCCGCTCGGCGTTCTCAGCATGTTTGGCATGATCGCATTATCGGGTGTGATCGTGAATGGCTCGCTTATCCTGATCGATTATATCAACGAAAATCTGCGCGATGGCATGGACATAGAAGAGGCGATCATCAGCGGCGCCAAGTCACGCTTCCGGCCGATCATGCTGACTTCGCTGACCACGTTTCTGGGCGTCGCCCCGATCACCTTTGAAACCAGCGTTCAGGCGCAGTTTCTGATCCCGATGTCGGCAAGCCTGGGTTTCGGCGTATTATTTGGCGCGATCATCCTGCAATTGCTTATCCCGGCACTGACCATATTGGAACATAAGGGCAAACGACGGACCAAGCGATATTGGAAGGAGTTGACTGCCAGTCCCGCCCCGAGTTGATCTGGGCCAGCGGCATATCATTTTCGAGGCGATTGCCTTTGCGACTTTCAATATCACTATACATCCGCAGCCTGTTCCGCCACATATCGCAATATGAAACTGAACCTTAAAGACAGGATTGTGCTGGTTACGGCTGGCAGCAAAGGCATAGGACTGGCGACCGCGTCGGGATTTCATGAATGCGGCGCGAAAGTAGCCATTTGCGGGAGATCGCAGGCTGCGCTTGATGCCGCTACTGCGCAGATGCCGGGATGCCTGGCCTTGACTGGAGATGTTTCCAGATCACAGGATATTGAGCGGGTCGTTGAAGCGGTTACGCAAGAATTTGGTGCTATCGACATATTGGTCAACAATGCCGGGGGACCACCGCCAGGTCTGTTTGTCGATCTGGATGACGAGGACTGGGACAAGGCCATCGAGTTGACGCTGAAATCCGTCATCCGCGCGACCCGGCTGGTGCTGCCGCATATGCGCGCCCAGAAATGGGGCCGGATCATCAATATTTCGTCTACCGGTGTGAAGCAGCCGGTTCCCGGACTTACCCTGTCCAACAGTATCCGGATGGCCGTATTGGGCTGGGCGAAAACGCTGGCCAATCAGGTGGCAGCCGATAATGTGCTGGTCAATACGGTATGCCCGGGATTTACCCAGACCGACCGGATCGCCGAAATTCTGGAAAAACAATCTGCAGCGTCCGGCAAAAGCATCGAAGAAATTGCTGCGGGGCTCGCAGCGCAAATTCCCATGCAGCGTATCGGCCGACCCGAAGAGATAGCCAATCTTGCGGTCTTCCTGGGATCAGATGCCGCAAGCTATATCACCGGAACTTCGATCCAGGTGGACGGCGGATCGGTGCAAGCTTTCTGAAGCCGGCCTATTAGCCGCCTATTGCCTGCCCGAAGTACAACAATTGTTTCCCACGGTTTAAAAGACCGCTAATGGGCGCGGATGACCTCAGAAAAACCAAAGCTCATCATCCGCATGGCGGAACTGGAAGATGCCAGAAAAATCTCCACCTTGTCCCGCAAGGTTTACGGCAAGGGCGAAGGTTATACGGCCGAGGAAGTGCGCGGCCAGATCAACAATTTTGCCGATGGCCAGCTAGTCGCGGAATATGAAGGCAAGATTGTCGGTCATTGCGCGACCTTCCAGATTTCCGAGAAAACCGCTCGTGCTGCGCATAGCTGGGCTGAAATCACCGGCGGCGGCTTTGCCGCGCGGCACGATCCAACTGGCGAGATTCTCTATGGCATGGAAGTCAGCGTCGATCCGGATTACCGGCGTCTGCGCATCGGCCTGCGTTTCTACAAGGTGCGCCGGGAGCTCTGTCAGCATCTTGGGCTGAAGGGAATTATTTTTGGCGGGCGACTGCCCGGCTATGCCCGGCGCAAGCGCAAATATCCCGATCCGGCGGATTATCTGGCTGCCGTGGTCGACAAGCAATTTCGCGATCCGGTGATCAATTTTCAGCTGAACCAGGGCTTTGTGCCGCTGGGAATCTTGAAAGACTATATGCCGACCGACAAGGCATCCGGCGGCAATGCGGTCCATATGTTCTGGGAAAACCCGCTGGCCGCCGAAGCCAAGCTGGTGACACAAACACCGCATGACCGCCTGCCGCAATCGGTGCGCGTGGCGACCGTGCAGTTCCAGATGCGCAAGATTGCCTCGCAGACGGAATTTGAAGAACAGGTCGAATATTTTGTCGATGTCGCAGCCGATTATGGTGCGGACTTCGTAACATTCCCGGAATTGTTCACGCTGCAATTGCTGTCTCTGGAGGGTGAAAAGCTGGACCCGGCGCAGGCGATCGAGAAAATCGCCGAATATACCGACCGGTTCAAGGAAGTGATGGAGAAGCTGGCGGTTTCCTATCATATCAACATCATCGGTGGCTCCCACCCAACGCGCATGGAAAATGGTGATATTCGCAATATATCCTATGTGTTCCTGCGCAATGGCGCGATTTATACACAGGACAAGCTGCACCCGACACCCAGCGAAGTGCGCTGGTGGAATATCAAGGGCGGCTTTGGCGCAGAAGCCATTCCGACCGATTGCGGACCGATCGGCGTGATGATTTGCTATGACAGCGAATTCCCGGAAATGGCGCGGCATCTTGTGGATCAGGGCGCGATGATATTGTTCGTCCCTTTCTGCACCGACGAGCGGCGCGGCTATTTGCGGGTGCGCTACTGCTGTCAGGCGCGCGCGGTGGAGAACCAGTGCTATGTCGTGATGTCGGGCGTGGTTGGCAATTTGCCGAACGTCGAAAATATGGATATTCATTATGCCGAGAGCGCGATCCTGACCCCCTCGGACTTTCCCTTCGCGCGGGATGGCGTCGCCGCAGATACAGCGCCCAATACCGAAACAATCGCGATTGCCGACCTGTCGATGTCTAGCCTGCTGACGAGCAGACAATCCGGTGCGGTACAGAATCTGAAAGACCGCCGATTCGATCTTTATCGGGTACTTTGGAAGGGCTAGACAATTTCACCGGGCTTTTTTGGGGGGGAAGCCAGAACTATAGTCACTGATGATATTATAGAACGGAAACAGACATGGCACGACCAGAACCCCGCATTTTGACAGTGACTGAGAGCGTCCGCATCACCCCCAATATGCACCGTGTCACGTTGGGCGGTGACGGGCTGGACGGTTTCCCTTCTGACCAGAGCGGTGGCTATGTCAAACTCATGCTGCCCCGGCCCGACGGTGGCAGGCCTTTGGTGCGAACCTATACGATCCGAAGCCAGACAAAGACCGGCCTGGATGTCGACTTCGCCCTGCACGGGTCGGACGATGAGTCCGGTCCTGCCACGAGTTGGGCAATCAACGCGCAAGTGGGTGACATGATCACCCTCGGCGGCCCCGGTGATGCCAAGCCTTTGCCATCGGGAAGCGGCCCGTTTCTGCTGGTCGGCGATATGACGGCGCTACCGGCTATTTCAGTCAATCTTGAAGCCCTGCCCGATGACGCGACCGGAGACGCGATAATCCTTGTCCGTGACGACGCGGACAAGCAGAATCTCGGCAAGCCGCAAGGCGTGACTGTCCATTGGCTGGTTGACGCCGACCTGGGTGCCAATCCAGCCCTTCTCGTCGACGCCGCTCGTAATCTGCCCGCGGTCGACAAATTGGCTTACGTCTGGGTCGCCTGCGAGTTTGAGGCGATGAAACTGCTGCGTGAATATCTGCGCGTTGAGCAGGGTTTCGGACCGGAGCGTCTCTATATTTCCAGCTATTGGAAGCGCGGCCTGATCGAAGACGATCACAAGCAGATCAAGCGCACCGACGCGCAGGCCGATGGCTGATGCCAACAGTTCAATCCTGCGCGCGCCTTCCTGCTGGACGTACTGAACAAGTAGCTCAGATTACTGGACCGCCGCTTTTTGCTTCCCGGGAACAAAGGCGCGGAACACAAAACAGACGAACGCCAAGACACCGACGCTGAACACGATATCACCCGGCACTCTGGCCCAGACCAGCGCTTGCATGATCGGGCTATGGATGAATTCGGCCGAACGGGCGAATGAATAGCCTTTTTCGATGCTGACATAAGTCTGCAAAACATCTTGCGGCAAGAGCGACAGGAATGTCATCAACGCCAGACCTATGTTGAGTGACCAGAAGGATATCTTGAGCATTTTCTCGTTCCAGAAATCAGCATTGGTCAGCCCGCGCTTACAATATAGGGTCAGACCCAGTCCGAGCATCCCGTAGACCCCGAACAAAGCTGCATGGCCATGGTTGGCGGTCGTGTTTAACCCTTGCATATAATCGAGCGCGATCGGCGGATTGATCATGAAGCCGAACAGGCCCGCGCCAACCAGGTTCCAGAATAGCACCGCGGCAAAGAACAGGAAGATGATCGTCGCCAACAAAACCATCACGGTGACCGTCGATGTCCGCAATATGCCCATGCAGACGAACAGCAGCGAGATGATGGCGGTGGCGGACACCAATACCAGATAGATCAGCGATTTTCCGCCCTTTTGCTGCAAGACCGGCCATAGCCGCCGGACCACTAGTCCGACCCAGAGAAATAATCCTATGGTCAGATATATCTGCCAGAAACGGCCAAGATCGACATGTTCATAACCCGCTCGCACCGGGGAGCAGTACCCAGATCCGCGCCTGCCAGGCAAAACCGCTTTCGATGTGCTGAAATCGGGCAAGACGCTCTTCCGGCCTCTCGCTGGCCTTGAGCATCGGCATGATCACCAGCGTGACAAAGGCAACACCGCCAATCCAAAGCAGTATGATCAGGACATGGACAGCCCGGGCAATGCTTTAGTCATCCATCCAATTCATCTTCGCCGGGCAAAGGATATTCCCGATAAAATTCCACCTGCACCTTCATCGGACCGGTCGGTTTGACAAAATGGGGTGACTGCGGCGGGATCGGTGCGGGGTTGTCGACGGTGACCAGCCGCTGTGACGGCGGATCGATGAAGACCAGTTCCACCTCGCCTTCCAGCACGCGCAGCAGGCCCCAGGTGCCGTCCTTGGTGCTATGCTCGTTCCGCAATTTGTCCGGCAGGCTGTTTTCGTCGAATATCGGCGAAGCGCCATAAGGAGCGGCTGGTGTGGATGGGCCGGCCATCAGACCAGAGCCCGGATGACGGCAAAGGCGCAGGCAAAGACTGCCAGCAATATCGGCACCGTCAAAATCTGGGCATAAGCAGCGGTATAGTCCATCCAGCCGGTCTGCGTTTCGATTCCGCCGGTGGAGTGAGCTGGAGGCAATGTCTTCCGTTCGGCTGCGCTTACGTTGTTCAGAACCGCAGCGGTGCCGAAATACATGACGGTATATGCGACGCTGATCACCAGCGCGAATATCGCAGCGGTGCCCTGCCCAGTCGCGACGAACAAGGCCGCGAAGAATATAGCATAAGAACCGAACATTGTGACCCAGACCGAAGCGGGCAGTTCAAAATTACGGCTCTCGTGAGAAGGCGCCCGGTAAAGTTCGGACAGGTCCTGCATTTCGGCAGTGATTTCAGCGGTAATCGCTTGTCCGCCTTCGATTTGAAAATCCATCAACATGACTGTTTCTCCTTTGGTTTCGAAATTGCATCGAGACCTCCGCGCTGGACCTTGATGCCGGTGAGAAGGCTGGAAGCGATACGGTCCGCAGCCTCGCGAAAAACCTGAGCCGCCTCTTCATTGGGGGCGACGTCGTCCAACGTCTGGTTCCAGAGTATGAGCCAGCGGTCGAAATGCAGATTGTCGAGGCCGCCGACGGCAATATGTTTGAGCATGGGATTACCGCGAAACCGGCCGGACTCCAGCGTCACCGACGCCCAGAAATCTTTCATTCGGGCGAGATGCGGCGTCCAGTCTGCGACATGGGATATAAATATTGGTCCGAGCAAATCGTCACTGCGAATGGCACCGTAAAAAGTCTCGACCAGATTGGAAATCAGGGCATCGTCGATGCCCATAGCATGGGCTTGCGCCATCTTCTTCGCTCTGGCGCGTTCGGCATAGCTTGGTTCGGTCATGATCTCGACTCGGTTAAGATGTATTTGATATGCAGTGTTTATGCCACTTGGCTTTTAAATGCAATATATGATATGCATCTTTTATGAGATTATCCGTTCAAACCGATTATGCCCTTCGCACATTGATGTATCTGGCCGCGCACGAGGGTCACCATTCGATCTCCGAAATCGCCGGACAATATGGTATTTCGAAAAATCATCTGATGAAGGTCGCGCAGCGGCTGGCGGCGGAAGGCTTTGTCGACAGCGTTCGGGGGCGCAGCGGTGGCCTATTGCTCAACCAGCCGGCAGAGACCATCAATGTGGGAAATGTCGTCCGCACTTTTGAGGAACATGGCGCCTTTGTGGAATGTTTCGATGCAGCTAGTGGCGGCTGTGTCGTCACGCCTGTCTGCGGCCTGCGTCATGTGCTCGCCGATGGCATTGAAGCCTTCCTGCGGCATCTCGACGGATTTACCATAGCTGACCTGATTGGTGACAAGGAGCGGTTTCGATCCGTCTGGGAATAGTTCGTTCAAACCGCATATGGCCAAGAAATATGCAATAATCTGGGCCATTGACGCCAAAAATCTGTATCAGGCTTGTCATGTCAAATTCAAACGCACTTTTGGTCGCCTTACGGCAGATTAACCGGGCGATCGATTTACAGTCCAAAAAGCTGGAGCGGGAGACCGGCCAGACCACGCCGCAACTTCTGCTTTTGAAGGCGCTGGAAAAGGACGGTCGGGCGAAACCATCGGTGATCGCCAAATCGGTGCATCTGTCTCATGCCACGGTCACGTCTATTGTCGACCGGTTGGAAAAGTCCGGAATGGTGATGCGCGAGAAAAGCGCTGATGATCGCCGTTCGGTGGAGATAGTTTTGACCGACAAGGGCCGGGAATGCATCGAGAATGCACCGGAGATGCTGCAGGAGGATTTCCTGATTTCCTTGGCGCAACTGGAACCATGGGAGCAGAATTTGCTGATTTCCTCGGTCCAGCGCATCGCCGTGATGATGGATGCGAACCAGATTGAATCCGCTCCCATTCTGGAGGTCGGCGAAATCTAGCTTTGCGGTATGACGTCGGTCATAACCTCGTCTGCCGGCAAGTCCCAGGTAAGGTGCCGGTCATCCAGCACGATCATGTTTTTATCCGTAATCAGCGTGCCGAGCGTTTTATAGCCTAGCAGCTGCATGGCCGACAATGTCGGATTACGGGCCAGAGCCATGGTTTCGTCGGACGAGAAATTGGTCAGCCCTCTGGCCAGTTCGTCGCCGGATTCGCCATATATGTGAATGACATCACCTTTGACATAAGGACCCTGGATAGAGAGCACGTCTTCCCGGCCGATATTCCGTCGGCCAGATTTGAACGCTTCGGCGGTCTCTGCGGTGACGACAATACTGCCCGCCATCTGCAGACGATCTGACAGCCAGTTGGCCCAGGCAGATTCGGGCCGTTCGTTGGCGAGGATTCGCGTATGCGGCCTTTCGTCGTTCAGTACCGACGTAATCGGATGCTCATATTCACCGTGCGCGATCCGGGTATCGCAGCCGGAATTTTGCGCCATATGAGCCGCTTGGATCTTGGTCAGCATGCCGCCGCTGCCGAGGCTGCTCACACCTTCGGTCACTGCCAGATAAGGCGAGACATCAGTGACTTGCTCGACCAGCTTGGCACCCGGCTCGGAAGGATCTTTATCATACAGGCCATTGACCTGAGTCAGGATGATAAGCTCATCCGCCTGTAGCATTTGCGCAATTTTCGCGGACAATCGGTCATTGTCACCAACCCGGATTTCTTCCGTGGTGATCGTGTCATTTTCGTTGATGATCGGCATGATATTGGCATCGAGCAGCCGATCGACCGTATTCTTCGTGTTCAGGAACCGTTTGCGGTCTTCCAGATCGCGCAATGTCACCAGCACCTGCGCTATTTCAAAGCTATATTCATGGGCAACCTGCTTATAGGCATTGAGCAAAAGCGGCATGCCGCAAGCGGCTGCGGCCTGCTTGTCGCGCAGGCCAGCCGTCTCCGGGCGTTCGCCAATCATGTTCAGACCCAGCGCGACCGAGCCGGATGAGCATAATATGACTTTTGCGCCGCCTTCCCGCAACCGGGCGAGGTCCTCAAGCAAATTATGCATGAAAGCCCAGCGCGGCGTGAGCCGTTCTTCGTTGGCCAGCAGGCTGGAGCCCACTTTCACAACGATTGTTTTACCTTGTACCATTTAACCAGATGCCCTTATTACTCATTGATGGAGGTAGGGATTGAACCTATCCAGTGCAATAATTTAGTGATCAAAATATCCAATTTTGCATGAAACCTATAATAAATAAGCATTTGTTGACATGTCTATTTTGTATACTAAGCATATTGCGCAACGATATTAACACTAACAGCAAGAGATTAATTTGACAAAAATATTGCTTCTCGGATGCGGAAACATGGGCGGTGCGCTGCTGAAGGCTTGGGCCGCGAACACCGATCATGAATTTACCGTGGCAGATCCTGCCAAGCCAGATCTTCCGGAAGGGGTCTCCCAGATTGGCTCTGTCGAAGAGCTGGGTGAGCAGGTTTTTGACTATCTGATCGTCGCGCTGAAGCCGCAGCTTATTGATCAAGTGCTTCCCGACTATCTGCCAAGGTTAAGCCCTTCGGGTGTGATAAGTTCGATCGCTGCCGGATATTCCGCCGAAAAGCTTGCAGCCCATGCACCGGGCCGATCGGTGATCCGGATCATGCCGAACCTTCCTGCGGTCATCGGCAAAGGCGTAAGCGGCCTTTATGCCCATGGCGCCGTTACCGAAACAGCATCCAGTGAAATTGAACGGCTGGCCTTATGTTCGGGTGAAATTGTCTGGGTCGATAACGAAGATATGCTGGATCGCCTGACGGCAGTTGCCGGTAGTGGTCCCGGCTATGTATTCGAGATGTTGCGCGCTTATGTCGAGGCGGCTGAGAATCTCGGTTTCAGCGAGAAGGATGCCAAAAACCTGGTTCTCGGCACCGTCCGCGGGACGCTTGAGCTGGCGCTAGATTCGGACCTATCACTCGAAGATCTGCGCAAAAATGTAACCAGCAAAGGTGGCACTACGGCAGCTGGTCTCGAGGCGCTCAACGGCAAGGGAGGCTTCTCCACCCTGATCGGTGACACGCTTGAGGCTGCTTACAAGCGCGCCGTCGAACTCCGATAACGGCTGCATAGCCGAACATCTTCAGGTTGACGTTAGTCCTGCTCTACTCGGGGAAGCCGGGCGCCCGGTAGATCTCGGTGCCGCGCCGGTACACAACCAGTTTCTTGAGCGTGACGGGGTGGAAGAAGGCTTCGATAGCCTGCCCGCTCTCGGTGCGGGCATAGACTTCATAGCAATCGCCCTCGACCTGCGTCTTGAGCAATTCCCAGCCCTCCATCCAGGCCTTTTTCTTCAGCTTCGCCATCGACTTCCAATTTTTCGTTGGGCCAGCGTTACATTTGATATCGCCATCTGCATAAGCCGGCTGTGCCAGCGTCAACGCGGCCAACGCAGCGCCAGCGGCCACATATTTCCGGGATATTTTGATCATGTCTTGCTCCGTTGCATTCGGCGTCGGGTGCGACCCATATTGCGTAAAATCCAGGCCACGATAAGCGGGGCCAGATGAACTATTGCTGGCTGCCAGGCCCAATCAAGCAAAATCCAGTGAGCCAGCCCGATGATAAAAGCCGGATAGACAAGGCGTTGCACCTTCTTCCAGTTCTGCCCGAGCTTTCGCATGGCATAGTTGAAACTGATCGCAGCGGGCGGAAGCATTAGCGCCAGCGCAAGCCAGCCGGTCCAGATGCCGGCTATGCCCAATTCATCGACCATCGCTGCAAAGCTGTTCATGTCAAATATGTAGAAAATCAGATGAAGGAGCGCATAACAGAACGCCGCTACGCCGAGGTTCCGCCGGATGGCAATCCAGCCTCTGAAAAAGCGGTTGAGACCGAAAAATTCGGATAAAGGCCCGGGCAGCATCGCCAGAATCATCAGGCGCACCGACGTCTCCCCGCTGGGGTGCAGCATATCCATCGCTAGAGCTTCGCCCTGCGAGAAGGACCAGAGCATGAGGATGCCGGGGACTGAAAGGAGGAGCCACAGCAGGCCTTTGGTGACGTAACGGTTCATACCGTTGCCCAGCGCCGCAGCATGTTGTGATAGACATGAATCAAGCGGTCGATATCGGGATCGTCATGCGGTCGGTCAGGCGTTAGCGATTGGATCGACTGGTCGAGATCAAAGAGCAGCTCCCGTGCAGATGCGTCCGCAACCGCGCTCTGCATCCAGCTAATCGCACAAATCCGCTTGCCGCGCGTGACCGGCGTGACCTGATGCAGGCTGGACGAGGGATAGAGCACCATATCGCCGGCAGCCAATTTGACCGGCTGCGCGCCATATTGCTGTTCTATCACCAGTTCTCCGCCATCATATTCATCCGGCTCGGATAGAAATATCGTGGCTGACAGATCGCTGCGGATGGTCATATTGGCTTCGGGAAGACGCATCAGAGCAGCATCGCTGTGCGTGCCATAATGGCCGCCATTCTGATAAAGATTGAAAATGGGCGGCCAGATTTTCTCGGCCAGGGAAGCCGAGATAAACAGGGGATCATTGCCCAATTTGCGCAATATGATGTTGCCCAGTTCGACCGACAGCGCATCCTGACGGCCAAGCTGAAAATTCTGCTTCACCTTCACTGACCGGGTACCTGCTGACTCTGCGCCATCGGCCCAATCAGCGGCTTCCAGCTTCTGTCTGAAAGTCCGGACCTGTTCTTCGTCCAGAATATTTTCGATGATTGTCAGCATGTGGTTAGCCGTTTGTTAGATTGGAAAGGGGAGCGACGACTCGCCGCTCCCCTTTCTCGTATCAGAAACGTCCGGTAAGCGTTAGCGTCGCGCGGCGCTCATCACCCTTGTACAGGAAGTGACCGCTGCGATAGCCAGCGAGATAATAATCCTCGTTGGTCAGATTGGACACATTCACCCGCGCTGCAAAATTTTCATTGATTTTGTAGCTCGCGAAAGCATCAAAGGTCCAGTAATCAGGAACCCGGTAGGTGTAGACTTCCAGCGTCGAGTTGTAACCGGCAGCATCGTCTGGCTGACCCGTAAACATCTCTCCCTTATAAGTGGCGGTACCACCAAATGCGAAAGCCTCTGTCGCCTGATAACGAAGCTGAGCCGATGCCTGAGTATTGGAGAAGTTGCTCAAGCGGCGACCGATTTTGTCGGCGTCGTTGGAATCGGTAATTTCCGAATCCATGAAGGTAACCGACGCCTGGCCGGAGAGTTTCGGCGTGATATTGCCAACAAGCCCCAGTTCGATACCGCGAACGCGGTTTTCACCGGTGTTCAGGCTGCCGCCGGCTGCATAATCATCACCAGCTGATTCAAACACGTCACTCTTCGTGATCTGGAAGGCAGCGGCAGTGAGCAGGAGCCGGTCATCAAACATGTCAGCTTTTACGCCAAATTCGTAGCTGGTCGAGCTTTCCGGCCGTCCATCGCCAATTTCAGTGCCATCGGCAACACAGATGCCGCCATAGCCGCAATTGCCGCCCAGATCGGATTCACCGCCGTTGATATTTTTCGCAGTGCCCCAATTGAAATAGACATAGACTTCTTCCATCGGCTTGACACCAACGCCGGCATGACCATTCCACAAAGTATCGCTATATTTATAATCGGTTGCGGTACCGCGGCTAAGAACATCATTGCTGTAGGTAAAGGCATCGAGCCGCGCGCCGCCGTGAATGGACAGCCATGGATTGATGTCGATAGTGTCCATCACATAGACGGACATCGTCTCCACTTTCCAGTTACTGTCGATCTCGCCGTCCGTGATATCGCGTTGCAAGATATTATGGATATCATCGACATTCAGATTGCGGTTTTCATCTGTGATGCAATAGGCGGGGCGCAAGCCCCCCCTTCCCTGTGTGACACAATTGGTCGCGCCATTGGTCGTAATGTCATAGGTACCGTTCGCGACTTTCAGATTCGAATATTCGGTGCCTGCAACAATGCTGTGCGCAATCGAGCCCGTGTTGAAGTCGGCAAGAATATTCAGCTGATTGACGAAATATTCCACGTCCTGATTGCCCTGATGCTCGCTGAGCGTCAGCGGCGCAAAATCATCTGTTGCTTCCTGGTAAGCACCACCGCGCAGACCGGTTAAGACATAGCCATTGGACGTCGTGCCATAGCGCGTCGAGTTGACGATGGAGAAACCTTCAAAGGGTGTGATGAATATCCGGCCGGTAAATGTATCCACTTCCGAATCCAGGAAATCTTCCGATTGGGAATAGTTGAATGATTCATCCCAGGGACCGTGAACAGTAACGTCATCCGGTCCGGTGCCCGTCGGAGCCGGAACATAGCTCCCCAGATCCGGAAGATCATTGGCAGTCAAATGATAATAATCGAGCACTACGCGGAATGTATCATTCAGCCGGAAGCTGCCGGAAATTGCCGCGCCATAACGTTCCCGATCAGAGAAACCCCGTCCAGGCACGTCCTCGTTGCTGTAAAGCAGGTTGGCGCGAACCGCGATATCATCGCTCAGGGCCCAGTTGCTATCCAGCGTGGCACGATAATAATTGTCCGTGCCGATACCTGCATCAATACGGTTGAAATTATAGTCGGTGCTGGCCTGTTTGGTGATCGAGTTCACCGCACCACCGGTGGAGCCACGGCCGGCAAAGGACGAGCTGGGTCCTTTGGTGATTTCAATCTGTTCAACCGCAAAGGTCTCGCGCGTCGTCATGCCGGGATCACGCAGACCATCGACAAACACATCGCTGCGCGCTTCATGGCCGCGAATGATGTAGCGATCGCCAAAGGCATTGCCGTTTTCGCCGGTACCCACGGTCACGCCGGGCTGGTTATCCAGCAGATCGCGAAGTCCGGTCGCCCCTTGTTCTTCGATCTGCGTTTCGGTGAGCACGGTGATCGTTGCCGGTGTTTCCGACAAAGGTTTCACGCGACGCAGGTCGCCGGAAATGCGGGCCTTATAGGGCGCGCCTTTCTGCGTATAAGGATTAACATCAGCGGCATTATCTTCGATCTGCAATGTTTCCAGTTCCACCTCTTCGGGCTCTGCATCCTGTGCAAAGACGGGGGCGGTGGAAAGCGCTGTAGTCAGGCCCAATGCTACGATCGCGCTGCGTTTGCCCAGGCTGGAAAAGCGGAGGCTGGCTGGTCTCTGCAGATGGGAATTATTTTTGGTCATCGTGAATTTTCCTTTTTTCAACGAGTTCTGAGGGAATAATCAATGGGAAGCGAGATCGTGACTTTGTCTCGCTCCATGGATGCGGGCATGGCCGGCAAAGGTGCGACGCGTTGCATCAGCGCCAAAGTGGCCTGGTCAAGAATGGCGTGTCCGCTCGATCCAGTGATCGATACGTTTGAAATATTGCCAAGGCGATCCACCGTAAACCGAACTTTGACCACGCCTTGTTCGCGGGCCTTGCGGGCTTCGGTAGGGTATTTTTTGCGCTGGTTCAGATGCGCGCTGACCATCGCATAATAGTTGGCCTTTTCCTTTTTCGCCTTCGGGCTGTTACCGGAGCTATTGCTTGGGACCGTGCTGGAAGACGCGGTCGGTGGCGACTCTGCTCTTGCTGGTGCCGATATAGCAACCGGGGCGCTGTTGGCTTGAGGCGTCGGTACGGATGGTACCGCCGGCCGCTTCGGCTCGGGAGGCAATATGACCGCATCATCCGGCAAAGGCGCTCGCACTGGCGGCACCTTGAACGGCAGTGCCTGTTGCGGAGGAATATGTTCCGGCTGCGATGCGGGCGTCGGCTCAGACATGGCCTCGCTCGCACTCGCAGGGGGAAGCTCTACAAGGACCACCGGTTCAGGGATGGGGCGATCGTGCGGAGCCTTCCATGCCATGGCAGACAGGCCGACAAAGGCATGCGCTGCCACAGCAATGGCTGCGGCGGTAACCCAGCGACGTTTTTCGTCGGAACTGAGCACCGCCTCATTCATTTTGCCGCACCCGATTCCGCGCCCACCAGGGCGACGTGCAGATAGCCGGCAGAGCGCAGCGAATTCATCGCGCCCATGATCGTGTCATAAGTGATGGTCTTGTCAGCGCGCAAAAAGATGCGTTGCTCTCTGTCCGATTGGGTAGCCGATTCAATCGCGGCTCCCAATCCGGCTTCGGATACAGGGGTTTCGTTCACCAGAATATCGCCATCGGCCTGAATCGACAGGAAAACCGGCTTGTCGGGCTTGGGCGCTGCGGCGGCCGTCGAAACCGGCAAATCGACTTTCACGTCCACCGTCGCCAGCGGCGCCGCAACCATGAAAATGATCAGCAGTACCAGCATCACGTCGATGAAGGGCGTGACGTTAATGTCGTGATTTACAGGAAGGTCATCGCTATTATCGTTGAGCCGGATCGACATGGAATCAATCCTTTTTGATCTTAACTGTGCCGCGGCTGAGGTCGCGGGATACCAACCGTAAAATGGCGGCAGCCGTATCCGAAACGAGCGCACGATAAGCAGAAATCTGGCGCGAGAAATGGTTGTACATGACGACCGCGGGAATAGCGGCAACAAGGCCCAGCGCGGTGGCAAGCAGGGCCTCGGCGATACCCGGGGCGACAACGGCGAGATTGGTCGTCTGTTTCTCGGCGATACCGATGAAGCTGTTCATGATGCCCCAGACCGTGCCAAACAGGCCGACAAAGGGCGCGGTCGCGCCAATGGTCGCCAATATATTGACCCCGCGCGTCATTTTGCGGGACAGAGCGGCTTCATATCGTTCGAAGCGGGAAACGATACGCTCCTTGATACCGTCGCCATCTTGTAGGGCATCGGCGGAGAGCGAGAGTTCGGTGGAAGCTTCTTGCACCAGCATCGTTTTCGAGAGCACCGGGTCGCGGCCCGCATCATCAAGCGACCGCAGCTTTGCGACTTCATCATGGACAATCCGCTCGGCTGCCATCGCTTTGCGCAGTTCCGAAATCTTGGCAATGAATATGGTCCAGCTGGCCAGCGAGGCGATTATCAGGCCGATGATGACAATCTTTACGATCCAGTCAGCCTGAGCGAACATGCCACCGACGCTCAACTCGACAGGGATTGTCGATAAGGGTGATGCGGCAGCCGCACTTGCCGTCGTCAGCATTGCTATTATCGCCGCGGTTTTTGAAACACGCCCCATAGGTCTGTTGGCCACTCTTGCCCCCCTGATGTTACTCATGCGAATCATTCGCATCGAGGACAGGCCAATTACAGCTTCTTATTGCTATTGCAAGTGATTCTCATTAAATTTACTGATCATGAACCGATAAATTTGATCCCGCTCATATTTTGTTTCAAACGAGCAACTGACATGAATTGGCGATGGTTGATTGGAAGTGAGGGCAAATCGCTCTTTCGGATCGCTGCACTATAATAATGTGCATCGCCTTTTTGAGATTTGGATCATGTAGAGGGACCAGCGCATACACGCCAAAATTCACCGCGAAGCCTCACTCTAGCTGCTTGTCAAAACCTTCCCGCGGGACGGCAGCCCAGCTGGTATCCTTACGAAGATGACGACCGATCCCAGAGAAGCGAAAAACCAGATTGGCCTGCCTATATCCGAAATTCTCGACGACGGCCGCCAGGCCGACGCGCACCAGGTCACGCGCAGAAGGCGTGCGCTTGAGCTGCAATTCTTCCAGAGCGAGCGTGCCGATGCTCAGACCTGTGCCGAAAAGAACGGTGAGACACAGAAACAGCACCACCATTGTCGGATCCATAACGCCCAGCAAGAGCGCTGCCGGAATTACCAGATAGCCGATCAATTCTGCCGGGGGGCCGATGACATCTTCAACGACAATCTGAAACATTGAAAACATGCCAATCCGTCCGTAGCGCGGATTGAGGATCATCTTGCGATGACGGATCAATGTTTCCAACGCACCCTGTTGCCATCGCGCCCGCTGGTTGCGCAAGCCGGCCCAGGTTGTCGGAGCCTCGGTCCAACACACGATTTCCGGAACGAAGCCGATCTTATATTCCCGTTTCTGTTCGCGCATATAGCGATGGATGCGCACAATCAGCTCAAGATCTTCTGCGACCGTTTCATGTTCATAGCCACCGATTTCCAACAGGACAGATCGCCGAAAAATGCCAAAAGCGCCCGAAATGAGCATCAGGGAATCGCCCTCGGCATTGGCCACTCTGGCGGTTATGAAGGCACGCAGATATTCAACGACCTGAAATCTCGGCAACCAGGCCTTGGCCACTCCGACCTTGCGCAGGGAACCGGCTCTTATCTCACAGCCGTTTGCAATGCGGATAGCCCCTCCGACAGCAACCATTTTTCCGCTGTCATACATGAACGGTTCGGTTGCTCTCAATAGCCCGTCGGTTTCGATAATGGAATCTGCGTCGATCACGCAGACCAGCGGTGTTCGGGCAAAGCCGATACCGGCATTGGATGCGTCCGCCTTGCGGCCATTTTCTTTGTCGATGACGATCAAATTGGCATGTTTGCGAGACCGATAGACGCCGAGTATTTTTGTGTGCTGCAACGCTTTAATTTGCGCTCGATCGCTTGGCACGCAATCGAAGCCGTCAATCAGTTCCTGGATCGTGCGATCGGAAGAACCATCATTGACCACGATCACTTCATATTCAGGATATTCCAGCGCGAGGATCGCCCTTACGCTCTGGACGATGGACAATTCTTCGTTAAACGCCGGTACGATGACCGACACAGGCAAAGCAAGATCGGCATATCGATTCCACAAGTCGAGGGAAATCGACGAAGGTTTGACGCGAGTGGCGAAAGTGAATGCCGCCCAAACAAGCTGCACCACGCTGATGAAGTTGCGAAACACCACGACGACCAAGCATATATAGGCCAGATACATCACCAGTTGCGTCGCCATTTCCAAGATGGATGCCGAGTTCATGCGGCTTCCTTTCTTGTGATCTTTGCTTGTCGATCCGCGATCTGGGATTCGAGGCGGGGGATCGCTTCCTCTGTTCTCAGCCGGACCCAAAGTTCGGGATCATTGGCAAGGACCCGCAACTTGGGCAATGCCCTCGTCAAGCGCAATGCGGCACAGCTGTTGACAGCCTGCATGCGGACAATGGGGTTTGAATCGTCAAGAGCCTGCAAAACCCACCTGGCAACGGACGGATGTCCGAGCCTGCCCGCAGCCCGCAGGGCAGCGCACCGAATTTCGATATTGTCGAAGGATCCAGCCCGTTCCAGCGTTGGCAAAACAACCGGATCATTCGACCAGCCCAGGGAATCGATAATGGCGGCCCGCTTCGCATGGGACATCACATCGCCGAGAATATGGCTGAGTTGAACAGGATATTCATCGGCGAGAGCGCGAAGCATGGCGACGTCGAGTCTGGTAGGTGCCCGCGAAGGCATGCCGATCAGCGCAATAGTCTCGCGAGGCGGCGGAAGTTTCCGAAAGCTTGCCAGTGCGAAAGCCGCATTCAACCGCACAATTCTGTGGCGATCATGGCGCAGCACTTCGCGCAGCTTGGCGATGGCCGCTTCTCCGCCATATTGCTGCAATGTTCGCACAGCATCAATGCGGCGCGCTGCACGCCAAGCCTTGCACTGGCGAAGAGGTGCTTTTAGCAACCCGTCGATTTCGGCCAGCTGGATCAGCTTTGTCCGGTCACTCCCACGCAGTAGCATTAGCAAATGGCTTACGGCTTGCAGCCGCTCCTTGACGGTCCACTTCACGTCCGTCTGATCAAGTTCAAATCCACTAATACGCTGCAAATAGTTACGCGTAATCGCTTTTTGACGCGCCTTATATACTGGTGCCCGGCGTTCGGTAATCCAGCGGCGCAGGACTAGCAAAGCGAAAATTACGATCAAAAAGACGGTTGTCCAGATACAAAAATGGATGAGCCCTTCATAGATGTTCATGGCTGAGCGAACCGATATGTCAGACCCAGGTTGACCGACTGGCTATGATAGGAATCTTCGCGTTTCTCGTCCGATGCTGCAACCCTCAGGCGCCATTGGGAAGCCAGATTGATTGTGCCGCCGAGGGCAAATGATCGCAACTGCTTGGTGATGTCGGACTCGCGATCGGGATAACGAGCCGCACTGGCAAATAATATATTGCCATTGGCCAGTTCATAATCAGCCCGTGCTGCGGCACCGATCCTATGGTCACCATCGCCATCAAACAAATTTATCATGCGCGCAGACAATGTCATGCCTGGCCCGGCTATATATGAAATTCCGGGCACGACACTGGCAGAAATGCCGCTGCTATAGCGCGCCAGGCGCACATCGGCCGTACCCCGCAAGCCAGGCGCAACGAGAATTTGACCACCGGCAACGAGCCGCCATTGGTCCCGGAAATCTGCATTGGGCGTGATGCCAGCTCCCAAATAGTAGCTGCCATTGCGGATTTGGGTCGTGGCGCGGCCTGACAGCCTTACATCCGTAGCGGTCCGGCGCTCGGCATCAGCATCGAGCTCGAAAACCGTGCGTTCGGTATTTCCGAAGGCGATCGCGACGACCGCATTCTGCCAATTCTGATGTCGCCCGTTTTCAAATACAATATCCGACGTGCCAAGCACAGCGCTGAACGAAAGCGGTTCAAACTTCGAGACTTCAGCTTGGCGGCGGGCAAAGGCGCTATCAAAACCAGCCAAACCGGGATAGTCGGGATTGACGGCTCGTACCGCATCGGCTTGTTCGCTAGCGCGTGATAATCGGTCCTGCCACAACAGGATATTGGCACGGGCGAGCTGAATATCACGATCATCCGGAGAAAGCGATCTCGCTCGGTCAATCGCGCTATATGCCTTGTCGAGATTGCCGTCGGCTGCTTCTGCTGCGGCAAGCCGCCGCCATAGGTCAGCATTCTCCGGTGCCATCTTCAGCTTTTGTCGCAGTGCATCGGTATTTTGAGATTGGCTCTCTGATACAGAAGGTTCAGCCAGGCTTTCGATAGCCTGTGCCTGTGCGGGCATATTGGCCGCGATTGCGAAACCAAAGCCCGCTATCAAATTTTTAAACAATGGGCGCAGCCTCAATTTTCGCTTTTTGTAGCTGCATGCTGACCCTGGCGAGCAATTCCTGAGGCATGAACGGCTTGGTGAGATAGTCGCTTGCACCGGCTTCCAATGCGGCAACAACGTCCGCCTCGCCCTTTCGGGCGGTCAGCATGATGACGGGTATATGTTGCTTGGCTCGCGTTTGCTTCACGATCCGCAACACCTCCATCCCGGAAATGATCGGCATCATCTGATCAAGCATGATAAGATCGGGTGCGTGTTCCGCCAAAATTGCCAGAACAGCTTCGCCATCCGTCGCTGTCAAGACGGTATGACCCTCGCTTTCCAAGCGAAAGCGAATGAGATCGATAATGATCTCGTCATCATCAGCGATTAAAATTTCAGCCATTTTGCAAACCTTACTCAACTACTGCAGCTGGAATATCAGAACATGATTAACGATTGGTTTCCAGCAAGACCCAACGACTTTCCTCCGCATTCACGAAGCAAGTGCGCGGAAACGGGCTAGCGCATCCTGCTGAGCGCAGACTATGATCCTCGCTGGATCATTAAAATGCCGAATGCCAATGCCTGTCATTGCATCAGAGGAAATACAATATGCGTGACCGCGACACTGTTAGAGCGGGTTTCAAATATTGAGACTATGCCGCTGATCAGAAGCTACAGAAAAGCCGCGGACATTTTCCGGCTTCCTGACCGCTTTTCCGATCAACATTACCGCTGGTCCATCGCCCAAAGCGGCACGAGCGGAAATGGAGAGTAGATCCAGTCGGGTGCTGAATTGCCGTTCTTCTTTCAGGCTCGCATTTTCTATCAGCAAGACCGGCGTATCACTGGCGAGGCCAGCTCGGATTAGCTTACGCGATATTGTAGCGGCTGCCGCTTTGCCCATATAGATGGCCAGCGTCGCCTTCGGATCGGCTAGCGCATCCCAGTCCAGATCAAGCTCTTCACCCGCGCGGGCATGGGCGGTCACGAACACCAGTTTTCGAGCAAGGCCTCTGACGGTGAGCGATACGCCAGCGCTGGCGGCGGCGGCCGATGCAGCTGTGATTCCCGGACAGATATAATATCGGATTCCGTGCGCGACCAGCGCTTCTGCTTCTTCCGTAGCACGACCAAAAATTCCGGCATCGCCCCCTTTTAACCGGACGACACGATCGCCCGCCAATGCGGCCTCGACGAGCAACTCGTTGATGCTGCGCTGGTCCTTGGAATGGCGCCCGGACCGTTTTCCGACGGGAACAAGCCTGGCTTGACGAGGCGCCAGCGCCAGAACATCCTTTCCAACCAGCGCGTCATAGAAAATGACGGTCGCAGCCTGGATAAGCTTCTCGGCCTTCCGGGTGAGCAGATCGGGATCTCCTGGACCGGCGCCGACCAGCCAGACGGTTCCGCGTTCAATCATAGTGTCGCTCATTCTGCAGCCTCCAAATCCGGCGCCCACATCTCTGCGAGCAATTTTGTGATTGCGGGGCGGCAACTGCCGCAATTGGTCCCGGCATTCAGAGCCCTGCCGATCTCGTCCAAACTGGTGAGAGATTGTCGAGTGATAGCGCTGGCGATTTCCTTGGCACCGACATTGAAGCAAACACAGACGGTCGGGCCTTTGTCCGGTCCGGCGACCTTTGGCCGGGCAGCCAAAAGTGAGGCTGCATCTGCCGGATCATCACCAACAAGCTGCACTGCGATCCAGTCACGCGAAGGCAAATCCCCCTGGCGTGTCAGATAGAGCGCAGCTGCCAGCCGGCCTTCTGCATCGCGAACCGCAATACGGCGCATACCGCGCTGCAAATCGACCGCTTCCATCCGTTCGCCAGTCGGGAGCAGACCATCCAGATCGACATTGCCTTCACCCGCCAGTTCAACCAGCCAGCCGCCGGCAATTCTCGCGCTGGTCCAATAGAGAAGCGGCGGTAGCGCAGGACGCTTGGCACAGACGAGAAATGCACGCCACTCGGGCTGTAAGGCGGCGATATCGCAAGGGCTGTTTTTGAACGCGGGCTGACCGGATATCGGATCGACGGTTTGATCCGGCAGACGGTTTGCCCGGCCACCATTGCTCATCTGATCGGTCCAGTGCATCGGCGCAAAAATCTCACCCTGTCGCTGGGCATCAGAGATCTCGACCCGAAATATGCTTGCTCCTTGCGGCGTGATGATCCTCGCAAGGCCGCCCTCTTCCAGTCCGCGAGCGATGGCATCGTGCGGGTGTATTTCGACCAGCGGTTCACGGCGATGTTGGGAAAGGCGCGGGCTCAGACCAGTGCGGGTCATGCTGTGCCACTGGTCGCGGTATCGACCGGTATTGAGCATTAACGGAAAACAGGGATCTTGCGCTCTGACGGCAGGTGGCGCGACGGCCACTAGCCGCGCCTTGCCATCTGGCGTCGTGAATATGCGATCCTCGAATGGGGACACGCCACCCCAAGGCTTTGGCATCCATGCATCATATTCGGCGTCGCTGGTCCGTGCCCATTGCGACATATCAAGCTTCCGCTGGCCGTCGTTGCGATAGCCAGTCTGCGCCGCATATTCCCGAAAGATTGTGGCGGGGCTTTCGAACGAGAATGCGTCTTCATGGCCCATGCGGCGAGCGACTTGCTGGACAATCCACCAGTCTGCCTTGGCTTCTCCGGGCGCAGCAAATAAAGGTCGTTGGCGGCTGATAACACGTTCGCTGTTGGTTACGGTTCCGTCTTTCTCGCCCCAGGCAAGCGCCGGTAGTTTAACATGCGCCAACACGGTTGTGTCGGTATCGGATATAACATCCGACACCACGACAAAATCGCAACGCTCCAGTGCCTCGCGGACATAATTGGCGTCCGGCATGGAAACGGCAGGATTGGTGGCCATGATCCAGATTGCCTTGATCCGGCCTTCATGCACATCGCGGAACATATCGACCGCCTTGCGGCCTGGTTTCCGCGCGATCGTCGGACTGTTCCAATAGGTCTGCGCGGCATCGCACTCGGCATCCGAAAAGCCCATATGTGCAGCCAGCATCGAAGAAAGCCCACCCACCTCGCGCCCACCCATGGCATTGGGCTGACCGGTTATCGAAAATGGTCCCGCGCCCGGCTTGCCAATCCTGCCCGTTGCAAGGTGCAGATTGATGATGGCATTGCCCTTGTCTGTGCCGCCGACGGATTGATTGGCACCCTGGCTAAACAGCGTCACCATCTTGGGATGAGCGGCGACAAGATCGGTCAGTTGTTCAAGCAATCGTGGATCGACACCTGCCATTTCCGCATCACCGGAGATATTGTCCCAGAATTGGTCCGGCGCGGTGAGATGGTCGCGTAGGAAGTCCTCGTCGAGCGCGCGCCTGCTCTTCATTTCCCGTAAAAGAGCGTTGAACAAGGCGACATCACCATCCGGCCGTATCGGCAAATGAAGATCGGCACATTCGGCTGTTTCGGTGCGGCGAGGATCGATGACGACCAGTTTTGTGCCATGTTCTGCGCGTGCTTTTTCGATCCTTTGCCAGATGACCGGATGACACCATGCAGTGTTAGACCCGACCAGTAGGATGAGATCGGCGGCATCGAGATCGTCATAGCTGCACGGCACCACATCTTCGCCGAAAGCACGGTTATGAGCGGCGACCGCGCTGGCCATGCACAAGCGGCTGTTGGTGTCGATATTGGCGCTGCCGACAAAGCCTTTCATCAGCTTGTTGGCGACATAATAATCTTCGGTCAGCAACTGTCCGGAGACGTAGAATGCGACGCTGTCCGGGCCGTGCTCGCGGATGGTATCAGCAAAGCGTTTTGCCACGAGATTGAGAGCCGTGTCCCACTCCGCTCGCTCGCCGTCAATTTCCGGATACAGGAGGCGTCCTTCCAGACTGACCGTTTCTGCCAGATGAGTCCCCTTGGAACATAGCCGTCCGAAATTCGCCGGATGCTCCTCGTCACCCTTGATGATGACCTCGCGGTCACCGGTGACTTCGGCTTTTATACCACAACCAACGCCGCAATAGGGGCAAGTGGTGCAAATCTTTTTCACACAACCCCGACCAGGGCGGCGGCACGTTCAATGTAAATCCTGCCCGCATCAATTTTTACCGGGATCACGGGCACGCAACCCTTGTCTTCGCCCAAGGCCTCGCCGGTCAGCAAGGAAATGCGCCAGTTATGCAGCGGGCAAGTGACGCTGGTGTCGTGAACGATGCCCTGGCTCAGCGGCCCTGCCTTGTGCGGACATTTGTTGGCCAAAGCATGGATGCTGCCCGTTGCGGTTCGGAATATAGCGATCTCCTGGCCGCCTTGCACCGGCAGGGTCCGCGCTCCCATGGCTGGCAGTTGTTCGATCGGGCCGATATCAATCCATTTTGCGTCAACCATCATGCAGGCTCCAGCACAGCAAAGGGTCGGATCTCGGCGATATGTTTGTGCAGGTGACTCTCTGATCCCGCCACGCGCTCCGCCCAGGGATCTTTCTGGTGGACCGATTGGGCAAACAGGAAGCGCTTCTGCAGTTCTTTTCTGCCTGCCCCATCTTCAACAATGCGGCCCTTGATATAATCCATGCCAACCCTTTCAACCCACGGTGCCGTGCGATCGAGATAGCGCGCCTCTTCCCGGTAAAGCTGGATGAACGCGGCAATATATTCGAGCGCCTGTTCTTCGGTTTCGACCTTGCAGAGGAAATCGGTTCCGCGCAGATGGATCCCGCCATTGCCGCCAACGCTCAGTTCATAGCCGCTGTCGACACAGATGATTCCGAGATCCTTGATCGATGCTTCTGCGCAGTTGCGCGGGCAACCTGACACGGCGATCTTGAATTTATGTGGCATCCAGCTGCCCCAAGTCATCTGTTCCGCTTTAATTCCCAATCCAGTGGAGTCCTGCGTGCCGAAGCGGCACCATTCGCTGCCGACACAGGTTTTTACGGTACGCAGTGCCTTGCCATATGCATGGCCCGACACCATTCCGGCGGCATTGAGATCGGCCCAGATGGACGGCAAATCTTCTTTCTTTATTCCAAATATATCGAGCCTTTGGCCGCCTGTTACCTTCACCAGCCGTGCTTCATATTTATCGGCGGCATCGGCAATCGCGCGCAGCTCATCCGGCGTGGTAATCCCGCCCCACATTCTGGGGACGACCGAATAAGTCCCGTCTTTCTGGATATTGGCGTGCATCCGTTCATTGACGAACCGGCTTTGCGGATCTTCCTCATGTTCGGTTGGCCATGCGCAGAGTAGATAATAGTTGAGTGCCGGACGGCAGGAGGCGCAGCCGTCTGCCGTGGTCCAGTGCAGTTCCTGCATCACCTGCGGAATCGATTTTAGTTCTTTGTCGAGGATATTGCGCCGGACATCTTCGTGGGTGAAGCTGGTGCATTTGCACATTGGCGTAGCGGTGCGTTCACCGTCATAATCGTCGCCGAGCGAGAGACTGAGCAAACTTTCCACGAGGCCGGTGCAGGAACCGCAACTGGCGGAGGCCTTGCAACCGGCGCGAACGCTATCGAGGTCACTGGCACCGCCATCGATGCACGCGACCACCTGCCCCTTGGTAACGCCGTTGCAGCCGCAGATTTCTGCGTTAAGGGACAATGCTGCAACGGCGCTATCAGGGTCCAGCGTGGCCCCTCCTGAAGCAAAAGCCTGACCGAAAATAAGCGCTTCACGGATATCGGATATGTCTTCCTGACGTTTCAGAAGATCGAAATACCAGCTGCCATCTGCTGTATCTCCGTACAACACGGCGCCAATCAGCTGGTTTCCTTTCACCACCACCCGCTTGTAAACCCCGCGGGAAGCGTCGCGCATGACAATATCTTCCGTATCGTCGCCGCCTGAAAAATCACCGGCGGAGAACAGGTTGATCCCGGAGACCTTGAGCTTGGTCGCGGTGACCGAACCGACATATCCGGACGGATCGTTGGTCATAAAATCGGCCAGAGCGCGGCACATTTCCCACAGAGGCGCCACCAGCCCGTAACAGGCGCCGCGATGCTGCACGCATTCTCCAACCGCCAATATCGCCGGGTCGCTGGTTACCATATGGTCGTCCACGACTATGCCGCGCTCGACTTCCAGTTCGGCCAGTTTGGCGAGATTGATCGATGGTTTGATCCCGACCGCCATGACGACGAGATCGGCTTCGATTTCAGTCCCGTCCTTGAGTTTCACGCCGGTGACGTGGCTATCGCCCATTATTTCGGCAGTATCGGCCTGGGTAATGATGGTTTGCCCGCGCCGTTCCAGCTCGCTTCTCAACAGAAAGCCTGCCGCTTCATCCAGCTGCCGCTCCATAAGGGTCGGCATGAGGTGCAGGACGGTCACCTGCATCCCGCGCAGGGACAGGCCATGGGCCGCTTCCAGACCCAGAAGCCCGCCACCGATGACAACGACATTGCCGCCGGCCTCTGCAGCCGTCAGCATCTTGTCGACATCATCGAGATCGCGAAAGGTGATAACGCCCGGCAACTTGTGCCCCGGCACCGGAATGATGAACGGATCAGATCCCGTGGCGATCAGCAGCCGATCATAAGGCGTCACTCGACCCGAGGCACTAACCACCTCTTTGGCTTCGCGTTTGATGGCGATAATCGCATCGCCGCTGACCAATTCTATGCCATTGCCATCATACCAGCTTTGATCATTGATGATGATTTCTTCAAATGTCTTGTCGCCCGCCAGAACCGGTGACAGCATGATCCGGTCATAATTGACCCGCGGTTCCGCACCAAAAATGGTGATGGCGTAGCGGTCGGCGTCGCGAGCGAGAATTTCCTCCACAGCGCGACAACCCGCCATACCATTGCCGATGACCACAAGCCGCTCGCGGGCCTGCCGGGAAGCATCGTCCTGCTTATCATCTATTTTAACCGGTGCGTTCATTTACAAATTCCAGTTGTTAAAAACTATATCCCAGGCGGAGCCAGAATTTCTCGGTATCAACGGCGTAGCTGTTGGCGTTGTAATTGGCGTATTTGAGACCGACGCTGACGACATTGATCTTGAAATTGAGCGCTGCATCAAATTCGCTGCCGTAATCGATGCTGCCGGTGTCGCTGCTGAAATCGTGATAGGCCGCGCTCGCGGTGAAGCCGCCAAGGAGATCGACCTTTTTGCTCAGGCTGACATATTTATCTTCAAGTCCTGCTGGCGGCGTGCTGAGAAAGATATCGGCCCAACCGTTGAACTTGTGCAGGGTGGCGAGCGGGGTCTGGAAACGATTGCCCGCGCCATCGCTGCCCAGGCTCTCGTATCCCAGCGTCAGGCCAAAACCGGATAAGGACGTGCCAATCGAGCCGGCAATATAATCGACGGAGTAATTGTTTGGATTGGCCTTATAATCTTTCTGCACAGCATAGCTGCCAGCCAAGTCCAGTGAGAAACCTTCAGCGACTGGAAGCTTAGCCGTCGCGCGCAAACCATAAGTGGCGCTTGAACTTAGTGAAACCGGCTGGCCTGCATCAAAGTCGAGCAGATAGGCAAAGCCTTTCAGATTGACCGGGCCAGCGTCCAGGCCTGCTCCGAGAAAAATAAGATCTCCGTCAAAAGCTTCGCGTGCTCCAGCATCAGCACCAAATATCGTGCGCTGCGAGATTGCATATGTAGCTTCCAGCGTCAGTGGTTTCAGCGCGGTAACGGATGCACTCACAGCATCAAAAGTCTGTTCATTCTGCCGCCAGCCGACGCTGCCTACGAAACGCTGGTCATCTATATTGATCCTCTGGCGACCAACCGTGAAACTGCCTTTGCCCTTTTTGGCGAACTGCAGCTGAATCCGGTTCAGTTCAATATTTTCAGGGTCGGCAACCACAGAAAAGGGCTCAATACCATTGCCCGCGTTGGTATCATTATAGTCATTTATAATGCCCAGCGTCGCTTCACTCTCGACCAGAAACGAAAGCCCGATATCACTGGCTAATTCTATTCCGGCGCGTGTCCGCAATGTTAAGGAATCCGCGTTCGTTACCGGCTGGTCAACATGCTCATAAGCGAGCCGTGCATCGAAAATCGGGTCTAGCGTCAAGCCTTCGGCGATGACAACCGGATCGCCCGTCTTCGCGAGCGCAAAGGACGGTGTCGCGAGCGCGGTGGCTGATAATATTGCGATTGAAACCATGTTTCTTTTTTTCATTTTCTTCCCCGTTAAAGAGCTTCTCTCTTGCCGGGCATCCTCTCTGTTCAGGCCGCCTCTGCGGACGATCCCTTGCTATTCCCATGTTCATATTCCGCCAGAAATTGCAGGACCTGCTGACGGTAAGTGTAAAATTTCGGATGCTCGAGCAGGGCCTTGCGGTCGCGCGGGCGTGGCAGATCCACGTCTAATATCTTGCCGATCGTAGCATGCGGACCATTGGTCATCATCACCACGCGGTCGGCGAGCAGGATCGCTTCATCAACATCGTGCGTGACCATGACGGTAGTGACTTTCGTCCGATTCCAGACTTCGATCAGCACGTCCTGCAAATCCCAGCGGGTAAGGCTGTCGAGCATCCCGAAAGGTTCATCAAGCAGCAGCAATTTGGGGGACAGGGCAAAGGCCCGAGCGATGCCGACCCGTTGACGCATGCCGTTGGACATGTCGGCGGCCATTTTGTCCATCGCATCGCCAAGGCCGACACGATCAAGATAATATTCGACAATATCAGCTCGCTCCGACGATTTTGTATGAGGGTAGACGCGATCCACTCCCAGGCTGACATTTTGCCTCGCGGTCAGCCAGGGCATGAGCGAAGGTGCCTGGAAGACAACGGCTTTGTCAGGCCCGGCGACATCAATTTCCCGTCCGTCCAGAACAATGCCGCCATCGCTGATTTCATTCAGGCCGGCTGCCATCGTAAGCACGGTTGATTTTCCGCAACCCGAGTGACCGATCAATGAGACAAACTCGCCTTTGTTCATCAGCAGATTTACATCCTCGACGACGGTGAGCGGGCCCTTGGGTGTTGGATAAATTTTCTTGAGCTTGAAAAATTCAAGAAAACGGTTGGTAATCGGGCTCTTAGCCGCATCCAGATAGGCTTGCGGCAAGGCTACGTCCTTGCCTTCCCGTGCTGCCGACAGATCCAGCGGCGCAACATCGGGCAAATTGATCGTTTCGGTGGCAGCCGCCTTTTGATCGCGGCTCAAGAGATCCAGATAACCGACAATGGTGTTGCGCAACGTTCTGTAGTCGGTGTCTTCATTCATCGCTTCGCGCTCACGGGGACGGGCGATGTTCACATCGAATATCTTGCCGACGGTGGCGGAAGGCGCAGGTGTCAGGATGGCAACGCGGTCGGCAAGAAGCAAAGCTTCATCCACATCATTGGTAACCAGAACGATCGTGCGTTTTTCATGCTTGCGGATACGCTCGATCTCGTCCTGCAATTTGGCCCGGGTCAAGGCATCGAGCGCCGACAAAGGTTCGTCCATCAGCAGAATTTCAGGTTCCATCGCCAGAGCCCGAGCAACGGCAACGCGCTGACGCATGCCTCCGGAAAGCTGCCCCGGTTTACGATCCATGGCGTGGCCCAAGCCAACCAGCTCGACCTTTTGCCTGACCAACTCGACCCGTTCTTCTTTGGATTTTTCCTTATGCACCGCATCTACTGCCAGTGCGACATTGGCCCCAACACTCAACCACGGAAAAAGCGAATAGCTTTGAAAAACCAGGCCGCGATCCTTGCCTGGACCTTTGCATGGCGCGCCTTTTACCAGCACTTCACCGCTATCGGCTTCGGCCAATCCGGCAATGCAATTTATCAATGTGGTCTTGCCGGCACCCGAGAAACCGAGGATCGCGATAAACTCTCCATCAGCGACATCAAGGCTGATGTTGTCGAGCACATTGGTCCGGGTGCCGGTTCCATCAACGAAGGATTTGCTGACGTTTTTGAGAGACAATATGGGAAGAGATGGAGGCATGATTATTCCTTCAAACCGTGCGGTTGCGGCTAGCGAAATTTTGCAGCAGCATCATGATCCGGTCGAGCATGAAGCCGATCAGGCCGATCACGATAACAGCGAACATGATCCGGGCGAGCGACTGGCTGGATCCGTTCTGAAACTCATCCCAGACAAATTTCCCCAGACCCGGATTTTGCGCGAGCATTTCCGCTGCAATCAGGACCATCCAGCCCACACCCAGCGACAGACGCATTCCCGTGAAAATATAGGGCAGCGCCGAAGGCAGCACCAAGCGAGTCAGTTTTGCGAACCAGCCTAGGCGAAGCACTTTGCCGACGTTGAGCAGATCCTTGTCGATGGAGGCGGCACCGATGGCGGTGTTGATCAGTGTCGACCAGAGCGAGCAGAGCATCACGACAATGGCCGAAATGACGAAGCTTTTTGGCAGGCTGGGATCGGGATCGGTCATCGTTGCCGAAATGACCATCGTGACTATGGGCAACCATGCCAGCGGGCTGACCGGCTTCATGATTTGAATGATCGGATTTATTGCGGCATTGAATGTTTTCGATAGGCCGCAAATGAGGCCGATCGGAACGGCGATAATTGTCGCCAGAAAGAAGCCCAGCGCGACTGTCGCCAAAGATGTCCAAATCTGGTCCAGAAAAGTCGGCGGACCGCTATATTCAAAATCCCGTGTTTCGCCGCCGCTGGCAATTGCCGCATCGTTGCGGGCGTCCTGCGCGGCATAAAATTCCGCCTTCTGATCCTGGGCGACGGACCATTCTTCAAACAATGCAACACCTTGGGCAGAGACTTCAACCGGTCCCGGCAGGCTGCCGAGCGATGTGTCTACTTGTGGCGCAAGCACTGCCCATAAAGCCAGAAAGGCCAATATTCCTATAGTCGGGGCCGCCAGGCCTTTTAACCATGTAGCGATTTTCCTCGGGGCAATTGGCCAGCTTTTCGTGGCGACCGGACTGGCTTTTACCGGTTCGGCCGCAAGATCAGCACCGCTGGTTGTCTTTTTTGCTTTGGACTCACTGCCGCTATCGCTGTGAAATTTGTCTACAATGACGGTCGCCATGTCTTTGTTTCCCTTGTTCATCAAAAGCTTAATTGACGCCAGAAGCGGTCACTTTTTGACCCTTTTTCAAACCGATGGAGAATTTCGCGAGATAGGCATTGGGCGCTTTCCCGTCATAAGTGATGCCGTCGATGAAGCCTGTCTGCTGCCCCTTGAAACCGTCGGTTTCCGGGATGCTGTCGGCGGGGATAGTGCCGCCATCTGCCAGTTTCTTTGCAGCGGCGAGATATAGGTCAGGTCGGTAGACTGCCTTCGCGGTATCGAAATACCATTGGTCGGTCTGGTCTTCGGCAATCTGTCCCCAGCGCCGCATCTGGGTGAGATACCAGATTGCATCCGAGTAAAAGGGGTAGCCAGCATAATCGTTGAAGAAGATGTTGAAGTCTGGCGCCGGCCGCGTGTCGCCGGCCTGAAAGGTGAACTGACCGGTCATCGAGGCACCGATCACCGCCTCGTCCGCGCCGACATAATTGGATCGCGCGAGAATTTTCACAGCCTCTGCGCGATTCTTGCCACCATCGACATCCAGCCATTGCTGCGCCTTGATAATCGCACGGAGCATAGCGGCTGTGGTTGCGGGATATTTCTCGGCAAAATCCTTGCGCAGGCCGAGGACTTTTTCCGGATTCTTTTTCCAGATCTCATCGTCGGTGATCACCGGTACGCCGATTTTCTTTTGCACGGCCGCCTGGTTCCATGGTTCGCCCACACAATATCCGTCAATCGTGCCGGCCTCCATCGTTGCCGGCATCTGCGGCGGGGGTGTCACAGATAAAGAGGCTTCCGCACCAACCGTCCCGCCAACGTCGCCGGGAGTATAATAGCCGGGCTCGATACCGCCAGCCGCCAGCCAGTAACGCAATTCGTAATTATGTGTGGAGACGGGAAAAACCATTCCCATTTTAAACTGCTTTCCCTGCTCCTTATAGCCGGCAATGACCGGTTTCAGGACGGATGCGCTGATCGGATGCTGCGGCTTCCCGTCCGCATTTTTCTTGAGGCCCGGTTCGATCTGCGCCCAGACCTTGTTCGACAAAGTGATCGCATTGCCATTGAGGTCAAGCGAGAGAGGAGCGATCAGATCAGCCTTCGTGCCATAGCCAATCGTCGCAGCGAGTGGCTGCCCGGCCAGCATGTGCGCGCCGTCCAGCTGACCGCCGATGACACCATCGAGCAGCACTTTCCAGTTTGCTTGCGGTTCGAGAGTAACGTTGAGACCTTCTTCCGCGAAAAAGCCCTTTTCCTTGGCAATCGCCAGCGGCGCCATGTCGGTGAGCTTGATGAAGCCGAGCTTGAGGGATGGCTTTTCGATTGCGCCGTCCACGGTTGCGGGCTTCACCGTCTCGCCGTTATTCGACGCGCTGTCGCTACCGCTTCCGCAAGCTGACAAAGACACTGCACATACAGCCATGAGAAGAAAATTGCGGCGGTTCGATTTCATTGCTCAATCCCTTTTGTTAAAACACGGCGAAAGGATGGAACGACACAAGACGCAAAAAAACCGCCTCAAGCGGCAGTCGGTTAGACTGGCTTGGGCGGCGACATTGCCTATTCGATTGTATATCGTTCTACCCTGCGTTCGCCCATCATTGGACAAACCGGTAAATATATTGCCGGGAAGTTTTCCCGTCCGAATCAAATAACATCTGCTAGCTTGAAAACGCAAGTGAAAATATTGCGATGCAGCAATTTTTCAGATTATGGCAATGAATCCAGATAGTTCTCGACCTTGGTCGGATCGAAAATCCGGCCATCGAAAAACGGATTGGCCCCCAAGGTCAGACGCCCCTGAGTCGAACCGACCGGCAAACTGCCGGTTACACTCCCTTCCAGCTTGGAATTGGCACCGGGGATGGGCGTATCCAGCCCCTTTAATGCCGTGCGATAGACATTGGGTTGAAAAACCTGTTCGGCGCGCAATTGATCCGCCGGATTATAAGCCAGATGATCCCACCGCAGCATCTGGGAATAGAGCCATGCTGCCTGGCTCTTCCAGGGGAAGTTTGCCGCCTCCCGATACTGAAACATGAAATCCGGGACATCGACTGGCTGAGCGTCGGCAGTGAACATGATCCGGTCTGATATCGCGCGGTTTATCAGCTTTGCCGAACCATCAAGATATTCACTGCGCGCCAGTATATTGGCATTGGTGTCCCAATTTTCCGGGTCGATAAAATGTTTGGCAGCAAAATGCAGCGCACGAACCAACCGTTCGATTTTTTCCCGATCATCATCCAGCCTTTCTGCCGGCATGGCGAGCACCTTTTCTACGCCTCGGCGCCAAATCTGTGCGGTTACCAGCACGATCCGACCGACTCCGCGCTCGACTGCGACGCTGTTCCAGGGCTCTCCGACACAAATCCCGTCGACTTCCTCGCTGGCCAGAGCATCTGCCGCGAAGGGTGGAGCGATCGTGACGATGTCCACGTCCCTATCCGGCGCAATGCCGCATTGGGCGAGCCAATAGCGCAGCTTGTAATTGTGCCCCGAGTAGCGATGGACCACCCCGAACCTGACCCGATGTCCTGCCTTTGCCCGCTCGGCAATTTCAGCCTTTAAATTGTGACCGACAGCAATCGGATCCCCGAGCATTCCACTTGGCGCAACGATATCGGCCAATTTGTGGGACATGGTAATAGCGTTGCCATTGAGCCCCAAAATGAACGGCACCGACAGCGCCTTTGCCGGCCGGCCCCGTCCCAGGGTCGTTGCGATAGCGAGCGGCGCCAGCAGATGCGCAGCATCAGTATGACCATAAAGCAGCCTGTCCAAAACCGAAGCCCAGCTGACATCCTTGATGAAATTCAGATTCAGCCCTTGTTCTTCGGCAAAACCGTGCTCCTGCGCCAATATCGGCAAGGCGGCGTCGACCAGCGGCAGAAAACCGATGTTCATTTGGTCAAGAGTCACAAATCGCCCCCTAATAATTGCTCCGCCGTAACGATGGACTCCGCCACTTCGGCAATGCGTTTGTTGCTGTTCATCGCATGATCTCGCAACAGCTTGTGCGCGACTGGTTCGCTCAGACCGCGCTTTCGAATGAGGATCTTCTTCGCTTTGTCGACGATTTCTCGTTCGGACAGCGCGTCTCGCGCCTCCTTGAGTTCGGTTTGCAACCGTGAAAAGGCCTGAAACCGGCGAACAGCCAGATCGAGTATCGGCTTCAATCGGCGTTGTGACAGGCCATCGACGATATAGGCAGAGACACCTGCATCAATTGCTGCCGCGATTGCATCGTCATCGGATTGTTCGACAAACATCGCAATCGGACGTGAAATCGCACGGCTGACGGCAAAATACTCCTCCAGCATGTCGCGAGACGGATTGCCAAGATCGATGAGGATGACATCGGGATCGATTGTTTCAATCGCCCTGGCCATGCCGTTGCGTTCGGAAATCACAAAAACGTCACGTTCGCCGACTTCGGAAAGTCCGTCTTCCATTATAGCCGCGCGAACGGGGTTTTCATCGATGATGGCAATGCGCAATGGCGACTCCGGTACAGGGAGAAACTTCTGATCTTGTGTAACGCATTTTTCTTCGCAGGTGCAACATGAACTGGATCTTGTCCGCAACTATCTTTGATTAAGACGCTATAACCCTTTGCCGGTTTGCAGCAATAACCGCCCTGGCCGGATCACAATCGGTGTCACCGGCAAAATGGCCGGCGCAATCCGTCGTGTATGACGGCTTCAAACTCCCCCTCGCCTTGTCAGTCTCAATCCCGACAAGCAAAACATCAGCTTTGACGCGACCAGCAACTTTTACCGGCTAATTGACGAGCGGAGCTTTTTCTATCGCGGATAAAAGCGCGGGCATTGTCAGATCAATCGACGCCTTAATTTTCCAAAAACAGTTCAGCCGCCGCATCGATGATCGCTTCGGCATCGAGACGGTAATTATGATATAGATCGGGCAGATCACCGGTCTGGCCAAACGCATCGGTGCCCAGCGGGCTGACCCGCATACCCTTGACCCCGCCCAGCCATGACAATGCGCCCGGTGATCCATCGAGGATCGTGACCAATCCGGCATGAGGCGAAAGCTGTGACAGCAGAACTTCTGCGTGCGATGGCACATTTTTGGCATCTGCATCCCTCCAGCGGGACGCTCGTCGTGCCGACCATCCACGATGAAGCAGATCGGGCGAGGTCACATTGAGTAGACCAAGGCCCGGGATATCCTCGCACAGCACTTCCCATGCCTGCAAGGCTTCAGGAGCGACCACCCCCGTGAACGCGATCGCGGCCTCGACATCTGCCCCGGGTTTGCGCAACCAATAACCGCCTTTGAGGGCATCGCTCTCCCAGTCGCTGTCGGTGCGTTCGATTTGCGCTATCGAACGGGTGGAGGTGCGGAGATATACCGAACTGCCATCCGGTTTTTGCAAGTGATCAAAAGCATGGCGCATCATCAACGCCACCTCATCGGCAAAAGCTGGTTCAAAATAGTCAAGATTGGGCTGCCCCATGCCGATCAACGGCGTATTGATCGACTGATGCGCACCGCCTTCGCCCGCGAGGGTCAAGCCCGAAGGCGTGCCGACCAGCAGGAAACGCGCATCCTGATAACATCCATAGTTGAGCGCATCGAGACCTCTGGCGATGAACGGATCATAGACCGTCCCCACTGGCAGCAGCCTTGTACCAAAATGAGGCGCGGAAAGCCCCAATGATGTCAGCATAAGGAAGAAGTTGTTCTCGGCGATACCGAGCTCGATATGCTGGCCTGCGGCATGCGCTGACCATTTTTGTGCCGATGGAATTTTGGCCTGCTGAAAGACATCAGCGACCTCCTGTCGCCGGAACAGTCCGCGTTGATTGACAAACGCACCCAGATTGGTGGTCTGGGTAACATCAGGTGCGGTGGTAACAATATGGTTGCCGATTTCATCATCCGACTTGGCAAGATCATATAAAATTTTTCCGAATGCCGCCTGAGTCGATAGTTCATCGCCTGGTGGCACCGCAAAGCGCACCGGAACGGGAATTGTCTCTGCCACCGGTTCGGCACCACCTTTGGCAAAGGCGCTGCCCTCGACGAAGGACTTGAGTTCTGCAGCCATATTGGCACCCAGGCCTGCATAAGGCTCCCATTCGTCACCTTCGGCTATTCCCAAGCGATCGCGAAGACCATGAATCTGGGTAGGATTCATCATGCCCGAATGATTATCCTTATGCCCGGCCAGCGGGAGACCAAAGCCTTTGACCGTGTAAGCAATGAACATCGTCGGCAGATCATCATTGGCCGCATCAAAAGCCTCGGTCAGGCTAGCGATACAATGGCCGCCCAAATTGGTCATCAATATGGCCAGCGCTTCGTCATCATAGCTGGCGAGCAGCTTTTTGACGTTCGGCTTGTCGCCTAAGTCTTGCAGCAATCGCGCCCGCCACGCTTCCCCACCCTGATAGGTTAGCGCTGCAAAGTCGGCATTGGGGCAGCTGTCGATCCATTGTTCGAGTGTCTTGCCGCCCGGTTTTTTGAAGGCAGCCTGTTGCAACTTGCCGTGCTTCAGCGTCACCACACGCCAGCCGCAGGTTTCGAAAATATCATCAAATCGCCGGAACATGCGGTCCGCCGTCGTATTGTCTAGAGACTGTCGGTTATAGTCGACGATCCACCAGCAATTGCGGATATCATGCTTATAACCTTCGATCAGGCACTCGTAGATATTGCCCTCATCAAGTTCCGCATCACCCATCAGGGCAATCATTCGCCCTGCGTCCTGCTCTTCCAGCTGACCGTGCGCGATCAGATAATCCTGCACCAGCGATGAAAAGGCCGTGACCGCAACACCAAGACCAACAGATCCGGTCGAGAAATCCACGGGAATGCTATCCTTGGTACGCGAGGGATAGCTTTGCGCTCCGCCGAGCCCGCGAAACTGTTCCAGCTTCTCGCGCGTCTGATTTCCCAGCAGATAATGGATCGCGTGCAGCACTGGCCCCGCATGTGGCTTTACCGCCACCTTGTCTTGCGGGCGTAGCGCATGAAAGTATAGCGCCGACATGATCGCGGTCATCGACGAGCAACTTGCCTGATGTCCGCCAACTTTCAAACCGTCACGTTTGGGCCGGATATTGTTGGCATTATGCACTGTCCATGACGACAGCCAGCGCAGACGCTGCTCGAGCGCTTCCAATATGGCTACTTCGACCGAATTATCGGTCACCATGCGATCTTGTGTCGATAGGGGCTCGACCATCATTGCTACTCCAGAAACAAGCCTCTCTTATAGAGACTGCAAACGGGACCTGTCCTCGTTTTAATTGTCCAGCAATTTAAAAACTGGAATATATTATTGGAATAATCAATATTTGAAGCAGATCATCCCAAATCAGAAAGTGGATGAATCTGGTCGAGAAATCACGATGGTTGAGATGCACTGCATCTCCAATGATCATTGCCCGCTCATCCCGCACATGTTTTGCAGTGGGGGACCTGAAACCGGCCTTCCCAAATCTCACTGATAATAAAACTTTTGCTGACAGATGGAAAAATGCGTCTCAGCGTTCCACCGACAAGCTCTTGCGCGTGTACAGAATATCCGGATCGAAGCCAGCTAGGCGTTTGTTACCGTTCGCTATCTCGGCTCGCTCCGAATGTTGAAATACGGCTTCCAGATATTTTACGGTGTTCCCCAATCTTTCTCTGGCAATATCAAGAACGCGGTCAGGAGCCTGTTGCCGGTTCATCAGGACTATGCGTGCGGTGATCATCGAAACTGACCAAGGCCTCTTTCACGCTTGATGCGTTTGCCAACGCGGTTCCAGTCACGGGGCGGCGCGGCGGCTTCATCCGTCATCTTGATATCGCAAATCCATTTCAGTTCGTCCAGCATCGGCTCGTTAAAATTGCGACCGCCGATCATATCCACAAGATAAAAATCTGATCCAATGGATGCATCAACCTGACACAGAAAATGCATTTTGCGACCGGGACATCCCTATCGTGAAGCGCAGATTGAACGCGAAATTCGCGACCTACGGCATAGACAGATTCCATCACCATCCTTTCCGGAAGAAGCAATTTCTCTACGATCAATTGTCGACCGGCACCGTCAAATGAAATAACTGGAATGCAGCAGACTTCGGTTGCGGTCACAAAATCCATGACCTTTCTAGACGTCTGGATAAATCGCTCGATGCTCCTGGCGCCTCGGGAATTTTATCTTCTCGCCAGTCAAAGGCGGCCTAAGACAAAAGCCCGAAAGATTTTTTTGCGATCATTTAATATTCCGCCAGCTATTGCCTTGCCGTGCGATGGCCTGCCCGTTGGATTGGTCAAAGTCATCTTCCTCCACGAAACCCGGACAAAGTCGCCATTTTGCAATTCGCTAAAGTAGCAGCTAAGGACCAACGTCTCTATTTCTATCACCAAACCGACTGGGCGCTGAACCTAAGAACGGCTTTAATAAATTCTGTCGTCGATGCTAATCATCGCGGCAGCTAACATCGAACTCACAGGAGACTCTTAGTGTCTGAAATTAATCCAGAACTTTTCAACTTGGCGATGTCAAAGGAAGCTCAGCCTCTGTTCAATGCCGTCCAGAAGCACATCCGGGACAATGTAGTTCCGATTAGCGATGAATTTTACGCGCTGAATGATGGCAAAGCAGACCGCTGGTCGTGGCATCCACGGCAGCTTGAATTGCTGGAG
>TARA_R110000824_G_scaffold53018_1_pt1 | contig 46711 bp, 78 predicted proteins | sample TARA_R110000824 | Tara Oceans TARA_R110000824 (sample SAMEA4397747) | marine metagenome | biome: Polar Biome; feature: [MES] marine water layer (ENVO:01000295) within the mesopelagic zone...; material: water (ENVO:00002006), including particulate matter (ENVO:01000060) such as......
GTAATTTGTCTACTGAGAAAGTAGAAGCGCTAAAAAAAGAATTGTATCTTACTAGCAAAACTAAAGGTGCAATTGATACACTGCAGGAAAAAGTGATATCGCGCAAATTGTTGGTTTTCGGAACTGCAACTGCCTTGTTAGTTTATGCAGGACTAGCTGCTGACACCTGGGGAATGATTGCAATGATGTACATTGGTGGTCAATCTGCTGTTGATTTTGCAAAAATATGGAAAGGGTGATCAAATGAAAGCAAGCAAAAGACAATTAAGAAAATTAATATTAGAGCAGGTGAATCAAAACATGAATTTTGACGATGACGATGCACCTACACCTACTACGATGGAAGATTGGTGGGCTGGAGTAGAAAAAGATATCACTGCAGATTATAAGGAAGATGTAAGTGGCAGTCTCTCAGCGTACACCGGTGCTAAAACTATAAAAATTAGATATGAACCCACAGGCGCATCAGACGCATCAGGTAATTATCCTGCTGACCATAAATTTGAAATAACACCTAAAGACTCAGATTCCGAATCCTCACAAGCAGAATTTAACAAAATGGTTAGAGGAAAGATCGACCAAAATGTTGAACAAGCCGGCGATGCTTTTTGGGTATCTATGGCAAACAAATGGGGTGACTTTACTTTTGATTATACTCCAGCAAAGGTAGAAGCTACAGCCGGCAGAGATCTTGACATGGATACCGGTGATGTAGGAATAAATGAAATGAAAATTACTAGAAAACAATTAAGAAAATTAATTAATGAAACTGTCAACGAATCTTTTTCTAGAGAAGAAATACTAGCAAACATTGAAAAACAATATGGTAACAACGAACCTGGCTACAGAAAGGCAATATATGAACCTACATTTGACGAGATAGTAATCAAACAAATGAAAAGTGCACCGGATAACGATGAAACTTTGATTCCAGATATCGGTTTTGCATATGATAAAATGATAGAGCTCGCAACTGATTTGGCCCTAGGCAGAGGAAATTTTGATAAAGCTGTTAATGATAGTATAGGCGATAGAGACTTAAATAAGCGGTTTATTTCTAGACTCTTGAGGCAGGCAGTAACGCAAGCAAGAGACGGAATTTTACAAGGCCTACCGACTGGTGCTCAGCTCATACAAAAAGTTGCTGGTATAAAAGCAGCCGAGAAGGCCGCAGCAGCTAATGCACCTAAGCAACCTAAAAAACGTCCAGAATATGGTCCCGGCGGAACAAAAGAGCGCTGGAATTAAACATTGAAAATTAATTCAAAGGAACTGAAATGAAAATAACAAAGAACAAGCTAAAGCAAATAATAACTGAAGTCTTTAAGTCCTCATTGGATGAAGCTTGGGACCCCAGTACACAGCTGTCAGATGCAGAAAGAGACATGTACCAAGGAGATCAAAATCCATTCGGTTCAGAATCAGCTGGTGCGATTGGATTCGACGGCAAACCGAATGTTATGGCTGCTGCCAGCACTGAACCTAGCGAAACCGAGAAAGCGATGGCAGCAGCAATTAATGCATATGCGGCGGAAGATGCTGACTTCAAAGGGGAAGAAGAACTCAAGGATGAAATCAGGGCATGGGTTGAAGCGTTTCTCAAAGATGACTTCAAACATCCGGATCAGCGTCCACCATGGAAGTACTCGGGAGTTAAACATCGAAATGTTTAGGAGCTAGAATTTGACGTGAAGGAAAGTATGTTTGATTCAAAAAAAGAGTACCAAGACTTTGATGTTGATGTAGTACATCACAATTTAAATTAGGATTCTCATGAAAATTACACGTGGACAGCTTAAAGAAATAGTAAGTTCTGCATTAAATGAAAGCATACTATTATCTTTGTTGATTGGTTGCAAAAGTGAATGCAATCTATCATCAATTGCACCAGAATTAAAAAATCTAAAAATACCTGAATGTGTGACAGAAGAGATCTATGACTTTGAAAACATCGATTGGGGATCTAAAAGTACAAATATCTCTGACTTTAAAAAGCTAGTTCAGAGTTTAGGCTACTCTTTTGAAATAAGAAGAAACGCTGTAGAAGTTGACAATTTAATGTATGACGATATCGTTGTAGGTGTTAAAAATGTTCCATATAAACTAGTAATATATCTAGTAGACACTGGTATTATCAGGTACGATTCTTTCGCAGACGATTTTGGTGATGATGAATTATGTGATTTATTATTATATTTTATAATTGAAGAAAACGAAAATAATATTGATATTGTTGTTAAAAATTCGCAATATGTAGGAGATATAAACCTAGATATTATCAGTGGTGCTGCTGTTGACACAGTAGGTCATAGCGCTAGCTTTAAGAATGCAGACATACAATGCAATGAAAATTTCAAAGCAGTTGTTGCAAATATCAATCCAAAGATTACGGCAGATGACACGGGATATTAAGTGATAGAAAAAATTAAAAAATGCTGGCGGTGGGTGTTAGGTATTACCGTAACAATAATGGGTATTGGTGTTTTGGCATCAAGAAAACGTGATAGTAAACAAATAGTACAGGCAGGTGACAGTGAACTCGAAAAGCAACGTGGTGAAAAAATTATCTCAGCGCAAGAGGCGATCTATGAAAAGCATAACAAAAAAAGGTCTGATTCGCAGAAAGACTTCGAGAGTGAGAGTGCGAAGATTGATAAACAAAAAGAGACGCGCCAAAAAGAATTAGAAAACAACTCGGATGAGATTGACAAGATTCTTAAGGAAAAGTATAATCTTAATAAAGAATAGGAGTAAATTATGAAAAAACTAAACAGACTGCAAATTAGAAGCAAGTTATTAAAAGAAGTCAAAACCATTTTTGAGCAAGATGATTCAGAAAAAAGAATAAAAGAGTTTGTTGGTTTTGCTGCAAAAGTTCAAGAAGAGCTTGACGAGCTCTTAGAAGACTATGATAAATTTTTAGATGGTGCAGAATCATGGGCGATGAAGAATGGTTTATCGAATAGAGCGACAATAGGTTTTTTAAAAGATCGTTTGGAAAAACTAAAAGAAGCATCAGAAGGTCTTCCCTTTGCATAAACAATCCCGAAGAACTTGATAATATCTTGAAGGAGAAATATAAGTTAAAGGGGGAATAATGTTTTTATTAGCTTTGATAGGCACGTTATGGGCAGCTGATGTTGACTATACAAATGTAAATGAGGGCGATCCTGCACCGTTTACAGGAAAATTACTCACAAGTAATGCGCTTGCACAAATAATTGCAACACATGAAAAAGAAATAATGAAATCTGATTTAGATAGTGAGTTTGAGTTACAAAAAAAAACTGATGAACTCAATTTAAAATATGATATATATTCAATAAAGTGTGAAGCAAATATTGAAATGTACAAGCAAATGATTGCCTTGAGGGACGAAGAGATTCAATTACAGTTAAGAAAAGATTGGATTCAAAGGTTAGCTTTTTACGGCGGTTTTGCAATCGGTACAGCAACAACGATAGGAATTGTCTATTCTGTTAATCAAAATTAATATCTTCATAATAATTAATACATATCACGCGAGGTTGTAATGAAAGTAGCAGTAAATAAACGCGTTTTATTTGATTTTTTAAAAAAACAATTAAATGAAAATAGAATGCCTGGAGGCGATCACGGGGGTAGACAAGTGCACCCGTTCAACGTACAGTCACCAAACTCAGATCCATTTGGATATTATGAGGATGATGAAGCTACGCCGATCAAAGTTTCTGATCATATGGCAGTACAGTTATCAGTCCCTAAAATGCCAGTTGAGGATGAAGAATTTGTACCAGGAACGATGACAGAGTTAAGAGATTCATCAATATTAATTTGTAAAGAAGTGCCTGTAACACAAATAGAATATTTTTACAGACAGCTTCATATGCTTTTAGATAGAGCACTTGATAGAGATGATCAACGTAATTTAGATTTAGTAAGCGAATCTTTTGACATATCAAAGAATACAACAGTAAAAGATTTTAATATGATAACTGAGTCATCAAGAATATTAAGCCGCGAAGATGATGCCACCGGTGATGTTGAAGATGAGGCATCGTATATTGCTGCAAATAATAAACAAGCTTATTTATCTGGATATAACGCAGGACTAAAGGATGAACCACAATCTGTTGAAAGAGCACAAGAATTAAGTAAAGGGTCTGCAGATTTTGTAAGTGGTTATATGCAAGCAATGAGTGAAGATGAGTACGAAGACGTTGATGCCGGCTTAGATTCCGAAGAAATAAGAAAAGCAGCAGAAGACGAAAGACCCATGTTTGCAACACAACCTGGCGAAGAGAGAAGAGGTGAAGGAAAACCTTTGTTTAGAAATTACCAACAATTCCTCTCAAGAGGTGGTCTTGAAGGTCTAAAAGATAAATCATATGAAAATGCTTCTCCTTATGAAAGAGCATTGATTGACAGTATGACAGAACTCCAGACTATATTTAGGGAGATTAATCAAGAAGCCACATCAGAAATGATGAATCCAGATCTTCAAAAAGAGTTTGGTGCACTACTCAAGCCGATAACAATGGAATTTGGATTAGACACTTTCAGTATCTTGACACCGCTTAATGTTAAAAGAATGTTCTCATCAGCAAATCGTACAAAAAATCCAAAAAAGAAAGAAGAAAAAATTAACAAACTACTCTTGATGATTTTTACAGTAGTTAGTGAAGCAACTGATAAGATCATCAAAAAATCGCCACGTTTTAAAAGAACACTTAAGAATTTAGCAACTGAAGCTAATATACCGATATTAGAATTTATTTTAAAACTCAAGGAAGGTCTTGCAGCAGATATCGCAAATTACGGTGCATCAAGTCGATTTACGGGTAACGATGAAGTTGTGCAATCAAAAATTGATATCTTGTTTGCAAGCTTTATTAAAACTTTAAAATTGCCTGATTCTGATAATAAGTTTAAACATAGAAAGCATTTTCATGATAATGTTAATTTAGATAGCCAAGAACAGTTACTTGATGCATTTAAAGCAGTTGCTGATTTAAAATTTCAAGACAAGAAAGACACTGATTTATATGTTTTTAGAGATGCTGATATTACAGTTGGATTAACTAAAGAAGAGTTGATGGACGAAATAGAACCATATATTGCTGCTCAATTTGCAATTGCTGAAGAAGCACAAAAAATTATTCCTGACTCACCAATTACAACAATCGATGTAGCTGCTGAAGAGACAGATGAAATTAAAGAGATTGAAGCTGAAGATTATATGACTGCATTAGAAAAATTTACAGCACGTCAAGCGAAAGGCAAACAAGTTGATTGGCAAGATTTAGCACCGTATTTTGGTTATAGCGGATCAGCAGGTATAATTCAATACTTCTCAAAAGATATTCAGCCTAAAATACAAATGATGTCGTTTACAGATGTAGAGGGTAATCCATCAAATATTGGTTCCTTAATGGACTTTAATGCACAAATGTTAGTTGATCAGATGTTAGTTGTGATCAACAATACTTTAATTCCAAAATATAAAAAATTAGTTGCTACAAATAAAATTAAGCAACAAAAGATTAACAATAAAAACAAAGTCCAAGCTGTAGGTACCAAAGAAATACTTGGTGCGCTTGAAGAGCAAATTTTACCTGTACTTGAAACACTGCAACAACTCTTTAATCAAGGTGAGAAATATACAGACATAGCAGCAAATCGAGATCATACCGGTCATGAATTACTAAATTTAGTAGGTGGGTATGTGTTTAGAGAAGTTAATATGGCCCCAATTACCGGTGTATATAGTACAATGAGAGGCGACTTAAATGATGCAATTGCTGATGCTATTATAAACCGTGTTGGTGAAGGCAGAGTAAGTAGAAAGGCTATTACTGAAAAGGGTGGGATTGCAGAGTACTTTACAGGATTGAAAACTCAACCAGACTATGCTGCACCGCCTGCTAGTAAAAAAGGAAAGATTGTTAAGAAACTAATTGATATTGGTTTAACACCTGAAGTGTTTGCTGAAGTATTAGTTGATGCTGATGAAACTTGGCAGGATGGAATTTTAGATAAGGTGCAAGACTTTGATGGTGCAATATATAGAGATGCGATTGAAGATGCAACAGACGAGCTTATCGAGAACCCAGAGAACCTTGAGAAAGCAATATTATCTGCAATCAAAGCAACAAAACAAGAAGAAGTATATCAAAAGATGGAAAAAGAATCACGCGGTGAGTAATGAGTAGATTATTAGAAAACATAATAAAGAATCGAGGAAAAAATAAGCTTCAAGAAATTGATATGACTAAGAGTAGTGCTGCAATGATGAGGCACTTAGGTAGAGGCTTTCAAAATGAAATAGAAACTGTTCCAATCGATCCAGAGCCGGCTTCATGGCAATCTTTAACTAATGAGGACGGAAGATATGTACTTAATAAATCTTACGAATTAGAAGACGTTAAATTTTTATTATACTTTGTAAATGAATTAATCCATTTGTCTGAAAAAATGAATCATCACCCTGAGATATTAATTAATCATAATCAAGTAACTATAAATCTATACACACGTGATTTAAACGATGTGACTGATAGAGATATCGAAATGTCTAAAAAAATTGATGAGATAATTGAAGATGTTAACGTAATAAGGTTTCGGAAATAATTGTGTCATTCTTTGTAAGCGATAGTTTGAAAGGTATAATCACAGAAGAAGATTTGATGGCGTCAAGCCCAATATCAATTAAAGAAAAACATATCCCAGTTTTATTAAATTTTAAGTCGGACAAATCTTTTTTTACTTTTAAATTAATAAAAATTAATTTTGAAAAAAATATTACTGAAATTAATATTCGAACAGATAACAGTAGATTAAATAAAATTTTGTCATTACAACATAAAATTGTTGATTATAGCATCTCAATTAATGATTCAGAACATATGCTTAATTCAGGCACATTAAAAATAAGAAGTTTAGAGGTCAATAATGAGGATAATTATATCACGTGCAAAATAGATATAATAAAGTAGAGGTTTATTCATGTTTAAAATCAATTCAGAAAAAGAATTATTACAACTTTTGAAAGTAATTTCAGAGGAAGCAGTAAAAAAATCAAAAAAAGTTTTAAGAGAATCTAAAGATTCAGCGCAGGAAAGATATACATCAAGCTTGAAAGCAAGTGAAAATACTTATGGTATTAATCTGTCAGAACAAGAAGAAGAAGAACCACCTGAAACTGAAGTTGAAGAGCCTAAACAAACTAAAGCTGAAGAACCTGAACAGTCTGAAGATGAAGATGAAGAAAGTATGGATCCAAGTACTTTTGGTGTATCTTTTGATAGTGTGATAAAAGATATCAACACTTTACGTGCTGGTAGATCAACAAAAGACAAAGATATTAAAGAACAACTTTTAGGTTACTATGACCGCTTAAATGATGGTGAAAGAAAAATATTACATTTATTTTTAAGTGAATTATCAAAAATATTGCAAGGCGCTTTGATGGCACCTGATGCTCAAGATCCAAGTGAACCTCCTTTTAATGCTGAAATTACTTTTGGAGAAGAAGATAGTGATGATAAATCAAAAGTTACTACAGGTGATAAAGAAAGAAGGCCTGAAGAAGAAGCATCAAATCCAGCAGGTGAAGACTCTAGTGCACCAATCCAGGTTAACGAGCGGCAAGATTTAAGAGAAATAAGAAAAAGAGTTAAAAGACTAATGAAGCGATATTAGAATGAAAATAACAAAAAAAGAGTTATCTATATTGATTGAATCTTATCTTAAAGCAGAATTGATTAACGAAAGATTGCAAGTCATTGATGATACAGGTTATGAAGTGCCTAAGTGCGACTTTAAATTTGATCCTGAGTTTTTAGAAATGATTGAGTTTATAAAGCTCGGTGGAAAGAGACCTTCAGGTCGTAAAGATTACAATGAAAACAAACCCGACATGTTTAATCCATTGTTTACTGATGCGCTAACATCGCAATTACTGCCTTTCATGAATCTGATGGTAGCACCAATGTTTGGAATAAAAGCAAAATGTGATACGATGAGAAAAATGCAAAACCTTTTTAATTCAATGTACAGAGACTTTTCAAGTGGTTTCGAAGTATCAACTGCTACTAAGCTTGATCCTATAAATAAAAGTGCTAATATAACAAGTACAGCAAAAGCCTTAAAAGAAAAATACTATGCATTTTTTCCTGGCGCTTTTAATGAAGTAGTTAGAAGAAACCGTTTAGCACTTACGGATTCAAGATATTCAAGAGAGTATATTGATACTACTACACCAGTTGCTGGCTTTCATAAAAGTGAGCTTGAGTTTGCTAGTTATATTTTAGGTGATTTGTCTAAAGCACGCAATGAGAATTCTCGCGCTGTTGATAGAATTATTCGATCATTTCGATCTGCAAGAAAAGTTGACAATGCTGCATCATTAATTGATATGACTAAGAGCAGCGCTGTTATTCCTGGTTATGATGCGGCAGCAATAAGTAGCTTGATTAACGGTGCTGTTGGTGAGTTTACTGATGCAGCTCAAGGCTCAGCATATATGCATGATATTATTTTAAGATTATTTGAAAAACTAGAAGCTTCGGGTATTATACGTCCATAATAAACTGATTACAATCAACAAACGTTATAGGAGATCGTAATGAATAAAAATAACTGGATACCTGAAATTATGTATGAAGAGTCAGATGACGGTTTGACAAGCAATATTCCTTTCATCATGGTGCCACATAATCAAGAAATGCCAAAAGTAATATTTATCTTTGAAAGTAGTGAAACAGGTGAATTTGAACCTAATGAAGACGGTGATCCTGTGCCTATTATGGATATGGATTTACATCAATTCGCTGATATGCTCACATTAAAAGAAGAACTTTCTGAGTCTGAGTATGATAAAGTAAGAAATGTTTTAGGCTTGCAACCGTTGCGTGAAGCAGCACAAGCAGGAAAGAAAATTACAGATAATGTAAGAAAAAATTTAGAAAGCAAATAAATTTTAAGAAAATACATTTCATCTGTGATAATTAAATGTTGTGGAGGGCATTTATTATGCGTATAAATTTTGATAGATTAAGTCAATTAGCTGGTTTGCCAGCAAGTGAAAAAAAAGAAGGTCTTAACGAAGGTATGAGTCCAATGGACGTAGTAGCAGAAGATGAGACTGGGGTTGAAGAAGAAAAAGATGAAGCAGCAGTTATGGATGAAATGGATGATAAGTTAGAGATGGATCGTATGGAAGAAGACTTGGATGAGATGATTGAAATTGACGAAGTAATGTTGGTTCAAGAATTGCGTCGTGTTAAGAAAATCATGCAAGAACAAACGCGCAATAACTTAAATGAATCACGTCAACGTCAAATATTTGAAAAAGAGCTTAAGCAAGTAATTGATGAAGAAGTTCAGAATGTTATGCAAGAAATGAACATTACAGCAGACTGGATGTACGGTGATAATAAGCCAACAAGAAGTAAAGCAGGCTATACAAACCAAGGTAGCATGTTACCAGGATACGGTTTTAGAAGATAATAGTTTTTTAAACTTCCACTTATTATTATAAATCTGGCTAATACGATATAATATATTCTTACTAGGAGGGTATATGCAACAGTATCGTGTTGGTCAGATTTTGTTTTTAATAGCAGACACAAGCAAAGTAGTCCCAATTCAAGTTGTCGAAGAAGTTATTAGAACCACACTTGAAGGTAAAGAAAAGACTTATATAGTAAAGTTTCCTGATAAAAAAGAAACAACTGCAGATATAAAAAAAGTAAAAGGTACTTTGTTTAATTCTAAAGAAGAAGTTGGAAGCTATATGATTAAGAACGCAAAATCAGCTATAGCAGAGATGGTAACAATAGCTGAAGAAATGTCAATTAATATTTTTAATAGTCATCCCGGCGACATAGCGATTCAAGAAGAATCACAAGTATTAAAAGAATTAAACCAAACAACATCTGAGTATGGAGTTTTAAAAAAAGAAGTGCAACCAATTCCTGAAGAGGGTATAATAAAAGTAGATCTAGGCAATGGAAGATTTGGCCAGATCAATGTTGACAATCTTAATAATGCAGGAGCAGCACAGTGAACGTACTTTTACTTGACGCATACAACTTAATTTATAGAGCTCGTAGTGGTTATATGAAAGGAGACTATCCAGTTGTTTATAATTTCTTTCGAGGTATAAGACCCCTGATTGAAAAGTTTAATCCAAAAAAAGTATACTTTGTTTTAGAGGGTAATCCTGAGTTTAGAACACAGTTAAATGAATCATATAAAGCAAATAGAGAAAACAAAGATAGACACTTTCACGAACAAAAAGCACAAATCATAGCAATTGTTCGTGAGTGTTTTCCTTTCATATCTGTCAGACACCCTAATTTAGAATGCGATGATACAATTGCAACAATGGTAAAGGTTCATTGTTTACAAGGTGACGATTGTACAATCATATCTTCTGATTCTGATTTTTACCAATTGTTAAACTTGTTTGATAACTGTAGTATCTACAATCCTGTTAGAAAGAAAATGATTGAAAAACCTGATTATGATTACGTTACATGGAAATCGCTAAGAGGCGACCCAACAGATAATATTTCAGGAATACCCGGTTGCGGGGACAAAACTGCAGACAAGCTGGTGCGTTCACCAGGATTGCTTTCTGAGTACTTAAACAAAGACCCTATTAGACAACAAATATTTGAACGCAATGTTAATCTAATACGTTTGGTGGACTTCTCTGATAAGCTTTCTGAGATGGAGCGTCATGATGGTGTTAAAGATTTCGAACAGCTATATGATATTTTTGATGACATGAGCTTTCAGTCAATGATAAAAGAAAAGACTTGGAATAAATATGTAAACACATTTAAGGAGTTAATATAATGTATTTAGATGATAATGTACAGCAGGCTTTGCGCCAGATGAATAAAATAGCAGCAAATGAAGTTCTAAAAAAAGAAGGAGATTTGTTTGTAGCAGTTAACGTTGAGACTCAGCAAAGTAGAATTATACAAATCGACCAATCACTGGTTGAGAGTTTAGCGAAAGGACAAAGACCCCCTGGTTCTGGAAGGGGTCTATTAAAGGGGTAAAATGGAAATCAAACGTGAGATTTATTCTGGTCAGGAATTAGATGCAAAATTACAAAAAGGCATCAATAAATTAGCTGATGCAGTCAAAGTGACGATGGGACCTAAGGGTAAATTAGTATTAATACATCGCCCAGGTAATCATCCTATTGTAACAAAAGATGGTGTGACAGTTGCTCAAGCAGTTAATTTAGTTAACGAAGTTGAAAACTTAGGCGCACAAATAATTAAAGAATCAGCAAGTAGGACAGCTGAGGAAGCAGGAGATGGCACAACGACTGCTACTGTATTAGCACAGTTCATTTATAATGAAGGCTTAAAATATAAGATTGCAGGTTTTGATGTCATGCAAATTAAAGAAGGCGTCGAGGCAGCAAGAGACTTATTGATAACTGCAATAAAAAATGTTGCTAGAGAAGTAAATGATTCAGATGATCTATTAAAAGTTGCTACAATATCCGCAAATGGCGAAAAAGATGTGGCACAATTAATTGTTAATGCCATTGAAGCTGCAGGTCCTGACGGACATGTTATTGTAGAAGAAGCAAAAGGTTTTAGTAGTTCCCTACAGGTTGTAGACGGTTTTCAAATGGAGCGTGGTTTTTTATCGCCGTATTTTGTAACTGATAAAAATAAAATGACAGCAGAATTTTCTAAACCTTTAATACTAATGGCTGATAGAAGTTTTAACTCAGTTCGTGAATTAATGAAACCACTTGAAATTGCACTTGATATGGGCAGACCTATTATTGTTATTGCAAATGATATTGAAGGTGATGCTTTACAGGGTTTGGTTTTGAATAGAGTTAAGGGTGCCTTACGAGTTGCTGCAATAAAATCCCCTGGTTTTGGTGGTGCAAGACATGATTTATTACTTGATTTAGAATCAATAGTAGGCGGTAAAGTTTTAGATAGCGCATTTGATATGACAGCTTTTGAACCTGAAATGTTTGGATCTTGTAAAAAAATGATAATTCAAAAAAGCAAAACACTTGTGATTAAAGAAGAAGAAAGATCTGAAGAAACACAAGGAAGGATGGACATAATTAAAAATAGATTAAGCTATCCAGGCTTAAGTGATAATGAAAAGACACTATTAAAATACAGAATACAACAATTATCAGGCGGCATAGCAATATTAAGAGTTGGCGCTGCAACTGAATCAGAATTAATTGAGCGCTATGATAGGGTTGACGACGCATTACATGCTACGCGAGCAGCGCTAGAAGAAGGCGTATTGCCTGGCGGCGGAATTGCATTATATAGACTCTCTAAAGAGCTGTCAAACCATAACATTTTAAATGATGACAAGAGTTTCATAGCAGGTTTTCGTTTATTGAGTGAAGCTTGTTTATCACCATTTAAACAGATTCTGGATAATGCTGGATTGTCACATTATAAAGTTTTAAATGAGTTAAAAGAAACAGAATCTAATTTCGGATATGATGTACGAAATAAAAAGTTTGGTGACATGTTCGAGTTAGGTGTTTTGGATCCTGCTAAAGTTTCCCGCTGTGCAATTGAAAATGCAGTATCAGCTGCAACAATGCTTTTAATGGCAGATTGCTCTTTGATTGAAGTAAATACTGAGCAAAAAGATTAATTGTTGCATAATTAATTATAACTCGGAGATATCAGATGGTAGATTACAAATTAAAAAGAAAGCTTGCAACAGCAGTTGTCACACTAAAAATAGAAAATGAAGTTCACGTTCCTGATTTAATGACAAGAATTAGAATCTTACCTGGGATCGCTGTTGTTGGGCAGAAAGATAAAGTCGCACGGTTTGCAGATGGTGATGGTTTGTTACCATTAAGCATAAAATATCTACCACAGTCTGATGAGATATATCAAAGCTTAAAAAATATATCAAATCTTATTAAAAAGATTAAGGGTGTTAAAACAGTTGCAATTCAAACATTTAATAAACGCAATATTACTATGAAGGGTAATAAACTTATTTTTTAATTTTTTATAAAAAAAAGTGTAAATAACAAAAACTGTGATTATTATTAACTGTACCAAAACAAAATTTACTTAAAGTAGGAGGTGCAATGTGCTCTTATTGGGCAATGAAGAGTTAAAAAAGCTCAACACTACTGAATTAAAACAACATTTTTTAGACATTCGTTCTAAAATCAATATTGGCAGAAGTAAAAAACAAGACGTGTCTGACTTGGAAGTATATTTCTGTTACGTTGTAAAAGAACTTCAAGACAGACACGGGTAAATTAAATTGTGTGTTGGTGTAACCAGCGCACTCTTATAGTATAATAACAATACAAACTACAAACTACAAATTATAAATTAAAAATTGGAGAAAAATATGGAAACAGCAACTTCTCTCGAAATGTATTTTCGAGATATTAAACGTCATTCTAAGCTTTTGACAAGAGAGCAAGAAGTAGAATTGGCAAAAAGAATTGAGGCAGGTGATATGCGAGCAAGGCGTATCATGATTGAGTCTAATCTTAGACTCGCAATATCTATTGCTAAGAAATACGCAAAGTATGGTGGCAGTCTTGAAGACTTAATTCAAGAGAGTAACATAGGTTTGATCAAGGCTGTAGAAAAATTTGACTGGAGAAAAGGTTTTAAGTTTTCAACTTATGCTTGTTGGTGGATTAAGCAAGCTGTAACAAGAAGTTTAACTTCAAATAGCACACTTCTAAAAGTTCCTGCACATACTCTATCAAACGCTAGAAAAATCTGGGCATTAAGGAAAGAATATCAAGAAGAATTTGGTCATGAACCGACAATGGATGAAATCTGTGATGCTTTAGGTTTGACAGAAAAACATGTAAAAAGTGCATTAGAGTCTGTTAAGACACGAAATGTTGCGTCTATTGACCAAAAAATTGGTGATGAAGGTAATAGAACACTAGGCGATGTCATTCCAGATAATGACGCACCAAATATTGAACAGATACTAGACAATCAATTAATTAGAAGCAGAATAGTAAAAGCACTTTCTTCTCTGACAAAGAGAGAGGAACTAGTTCTTAGAATGCGATTCGGTATTTCAGAAATAAGTGATGATGATGTTAATGTTTACGAAATAGAAATTACACAATAATATAATAAGGAGAAAAAATTATGGCGATGCCTAAAGGATTTAAAAGCGAAAACGGTTATGGCACTTCAAAGCTATTTGACGGTATGACATACCACGAAATAGCAGATAACATGCGTGAAACAGGATATAAAATGAATCATTCAACAGCAAGAAATGTTTTTGTAAATGCTTTAATTAAAGTAGCTGATGAAATTGTTGATCTATATGAGCTAGATTTGTCTGATAAGGAATTAAAGCGATTAGCAATTAATCCTGATTTCCAAGATTCAGTCCGTGGATTTATGAGTGAGTTAGATGGTTTCAGATCCTAATAAAGATTTATTACTTGATATGAACTTTCGAACTGCCTTATTAGAGAGTTTAGACTGGGATGAAACCCAGTCTGATGCTCTTTTGGTATATCTTCAAGAAGTAATAACATTGAATACAATGCTCCCTAATGATATTTTGGAGCACATAAAAATCGAGTATGGCGAAGCAGCGCAAATATTAATTAAACAAATGTTTGTTGATGAATATGTAAATCATGGACTATATATTAATACAGAGGATGATCATGAGCATTAAACTAGATTACATTTTAAGAAGAAACAAAACAAATTTAAAGATATTCATTGCCAAAAATAAGTTAACGAATTATCAGGAATTAGTAGAATATTGCCAAACTAGAAGATTTATTCCATGCTTAGAAAAAGAGTATGATGAAGTAGCTAAAAAGGAAATAATTCCAAATGAAAAAAAAGAAGTTAGTAGGCCAGCTGGTAAAACACAAGAACCAAAAAAGCGTAGGTATCGTCGTAAAAAACAGCAAGATACATCCAAGCTACCTAACAGTGCTGACAAGAGGTAAATTAGAAGAATGGCATATTTTATCTGTTGAAACAGATAATTAAGATAGATTAATTGAATAGGAGTTTATTATGTCGTTAAATCACCCAAAGACCGGTCTAAATCATGTCGGTGCATATCAAGTTGCGGGAATCCCGTTTGTAACAAGCTCACTTATAGGTGAAGTTCCAGGCCCTGATGATGATTCAGTGTCTCAACCAGTATCAGTCAAGTTTCCATTTGTAACAAACTTTATAACTGTTAGAAACATTGGGATCAATGATCTAAGGGTTGGGTTTTCACTTGATGGCGTTATAGCGCCTACTGAGAAATTAGCAACTGAAGATTCTATTAAAAACGCTGATCAGCATAGGAATTATTTTTTATTACCGTGTACAGGATCTGCAGCACATGGTGAACCTGCTGGCTTGCACAATTCAGTTGCAACGTTTAACATCAGATGTAAAGAGATTGTTTTTCTTTCTGACGTCCCAGCTTCTACTGACGGTACAACAGCAGCAAGATCAACGGGTTTTTCAATACTAGCAGGATTGACAACAATTGATTCATCACAATTTCCAGCGCTTACAGGTAGTAATGGATTTGATGGTGTATAACATCCAACAACTATTAAGCATATAAACTATGACAAAATACACGTCAGGTGATCTAGTTGTAATACGTGGTAGAGCATTGTCAAAAGATGACAATGCCTTTGCTATTGGTGTTATCATTGAAGACTCAACAAAAAAATACATTGAAGAATATGACGACATGTGGAATACAAAAGAAGTAATTTGGGAAAAAATGTACAAAGTATTAACACAAGGTAAGATAATCAATGTAAGTTATTGCGACATAAAAGGAAATGCAGAATGAAAAATAAAAAACAACTAATTGGCGGACGAAAAATAGTTTGTGTATCTGGCGGTTTTGATCCAATCCACATAGGCCACGTTCGAATGATACAAGATGCATCACAATTAGGCGAAGTAATAGTAATTGCAAATTCTGATGAATGGCTTATGAGAAAAAAAGGCTATGTGTTTATGACCTACGCAGAGCGTCAAGAAATTATTTACGCAATAAAAGGCGTAATTGATGTTGTTGAAGCTAGTGATGATGATAATACTGTTTGCAAAACATTAAGAAATCTAAACCCACATATCTTTGCAAATGGTGGCGATCGAGGTAATAAAAACACACCTGAAATGGCTGTTTGTAAAGAACTGGATATCCAAATGGTTTGGGGCATGGGTGGAAATGACAAACCACAATCTTCATCTTGGTTAATAGACGCAATTAAAAATAAAGCGGAGAATGAAAAATGAAAAAAATAGTTTTGTTTGATATGGATGGTACACTCACGCCTGCACGAAAAGCAATGACTATTGATGTCGCAGATAAACTATTTATGTTATATAAAGCCGGCTATGATATTGGGATTATTTCGGGCTCTGGAATGAATTATATTGTGGAACAATGCGAAGTATTTTTTAAAAAGTACGGCAGTAGAATAGAAGATTTGAAGATATATCCTTGTAACGGTACGAAATATTTCACTTGGGATAGTAACAAGGCTAAGCTTACGCAACAGTATTGTAAAAGTATTAGATCTGAATTAGGTCCTAAGAAACTAAAAAAGCTTATAAATGCCTTGCTTAAATATCAAATTGATTTGATGAACAACTATGAATTCAGTGAACGTTTTAATTACACTGGCACTTTTGTTGATTATAGAGAATCAATAATAAACTGGTGTCCTATTGGTAGAAATGCAAATGCTATTGATCGTGCAGTTTTTGAAGATATGGATTCTTATTTTAAAATTAGAGAAAAGTTTGCAAAAGTTTTGGGCAAAGACTCATCATTTTCAGGCTTATCTATTAAAATTGGCGGTGCAACTAGCTTTGACATATATCCGTATGGCTGGGATAAGACATTTCCGCTTAATGATAACAAACATAAAAGCGATTTAGAAGATTACGAGTTGTTTTTTGTTGGTGACAAATGTAAGATTGGTGGTAATGATTATGAAATTTATGAGCATGTAAAAGCTATTAATAAAGATAACTCATTTGAAACTCATGGACCAGAATATACAATAAATATTATTAATACACTTTTAGAAAGATGAGTATATAACCTATACAAAGTTATAAAAAATATTATATTAGAGATAAGATTAGTTTTACTAAATGGGCATGCCAGATAGGAAAATCTAATTTGTTTATGAAAGGAGCTCATAATGAATCAAGAAAATTTACAGCAGTTAGTCAATATCCGTATGATGTTACTTGAAAATTTTAAAAGTAAGAAGGATTGGATGAGTAATAGAAGCGCAATCATGCGAGAAGTAGATCATATTGAACTTTTAGAAAAGACAATAAAGCAGATCGACAATATATTATCGGGACATGTTACATTTTCATAAAAAATAAAATAACTCCTATACTTAATTGTAGGGGGTTGTTTTATGCAACATATTCTATTTGCTTTTTTATTATTTTCCTGCAATGATATCAGTATTAACAAAGTAGTCCAACCAGCTCCTGAGCTGGTAGTATATCCGCAGGAGATCTCATTTGGACACTTAATATCCGGACATGAGTCTGGTTTAAAAACTTTTGCTGTAATAAATGCTGGAGATGAAGAGTTAATAATCGGCAAGCCGATATTAATTGAAGGTGTTAGTAGGTTTGATTTAGATGAAAATTTACAAGAGAATTACAATATTCTGCCTGGCGAAGTTGTTGAATTTAATGTTTATTACGAACCCTTAACTTATGAAGATAACGAAGCAATTATTCGTTTTGTGACTAATGACGAAGATGAAAATGATTTCGAACTCTTAGTAACTGGCAATGGTGACGCACCGCTTATATCTGTATTACCTGAAGAATTTTATTTTGGCGAAATTAGTATTGGTTGCGATAATGAAGAACGAATTACAATTAAAAATGAAGGCAATTTAAATTTATTGATAAATAATGTAACTCAAATGGTGACACAACCTTCTGACATTATTATGGAATTTGGTAGTCTTCCAGCTCCGCCTTGGGAACTTTTACCATTACAAGAGATTGATTTTCTTGTTTCTTATATACCTAGCGATATAAATTATGATGAAAGTATGATTAGGGTGGAAAGCAATGATCCCGTAGTACCTTTAATAGAAGTACTTCAGAATGGTGACGGAGATGTTGAACGCTGGTTTCAAGAAGTACACATTCAAGAAGAGATTGCATTTCTAGATGTAATCTTTGTTGTTGATAATTCGGGTTCTATGAATCTATTTCAGAATCAGCTTGCAAGCCAAATGAGTGCATTTATAACTATCTTTAACGCCTCGGGTGCTGATTATCATTTGTCTGTTATAACGACAGACGAACCACGCTTTATCCCATTTGATCACTTCAGTTGGATTGATATTACATACCCAGACCCAGTTTGGTGGATGGAAAATGTAATATCACAGGTAACTGTAAGTGGAAGTGGCATGGAGAAAGGAATAGCAATGGCCAAACTGGCTTTGGAAGATGAAGCGTCTAGAGGTGAATCTTTTTGGAGAGACGAAGCAACTTTGGTAATCATATACGTCTCAGATGAGGAAGATCATTCAACTGGCGGCTGGAATGCTTACACATCTTTCTTTGACAATTTAAAAGCTACACCTGATCTCCAGCGACATTTTGCTGTGATCGGCGATTATCCGTCAGGTTGTCAGTACCAATCAGCCTTCGGCACCCGCACCATACAATTCGGGAATGGATATTATAACATGACCAATCTTTATAACGGTGCTTGGTATTCAATTTGTGCTTTAGATTGGGGCCAACAAATGCAGAACTTAGCTAATACAGTAACAACTAGACAATTGTTTGAACTTGAAGAATCAGACCCGATTGAATCAACAATTAATGTTACAGTGAACGGTCAAGTAGTTAATACCTGGAGTTACGATTTGAATTTAAATTCTGTTGTTTTTGACAACAATTCAATTCCGGAATCAAATCAAACTATAACAATAGAATACGCAACTTGGGGTTGTGGTGATGAGTAAGTATGCTAAAGCATTATTAAGTTTAATATTGGGATTTGTAGTAGGTCTAAACATTAAGTTTGTTTATGAATCAAATGTTTTTCATGCTTACAAATGGGGTGACCCACCAGTAATTTTAAATTGTTATGGCGCTACTTTACCAGAAGCTGTTGTTGTGAGGGCCATAGATTACTGGACTTTAAGAGGCTTCCCAATTTCTTTTTATGAGATGAAACCATCAAAAGAAACATGCGAAAAAGCTTACATTGAAGGCTTTATCATGATTAAACGTGACGAACTGCCTAATGATATAAATGTTTTAGCAAAAACCGCTAGACACACTAGGTTTACTTGGATCGTGGCGGGCGTTGTTAAATTAAAACCAGGTACATATAATCTTAATCTTTTATTGGAACACGAGATCGGACATGCTTTAGGCCTAGGTCATGTAGCAATAAAAGGTCATATTATGCATCCGATGTACATGTCGATGGGTACAAAATTTTGGATACCTAAAGATTAATTAAACTTGTTATAAGCAAGTATTATAGTGTTAAACACACTAGTAAATGAGGTAGAGGAAAATATGAAAATATCTAGACAACAATTAAGAAAACTAATAGTCGAGGCAGCACAACAATCTTACGGTTTATCAGATAGATTTGCAATCATCACAAACTACCAGTCATCTATTTTTGTTAAAACTGATGCGTCATCGCAAGATACTGCTTATAATTGGGGACTTTTTGATGTAGTCAAAACAATAAATGACATTAAAACAGATCCTGACTTGAAAAGTATTGCTGCAGCAATTATTAATAATACTAAATCAATAATATCTGCTTGGAATCCTGAAAAACATTTTTTAAATAACGGTGCATATACAGTTTCTAGATCAGCAGCCGATGATAAGTTTGGCCCTACTTTATATGATATGGTGATGAGCGCACTCCCTAATGGATTAACATCCGATCGATCGGACGTTTCGAAAGAAGCTGAGTCTTTATGGGATTACTATGCCAATAAAAGAAGCGATGTTGAAAAGCGCTTTTTAGATGATATGAAAGCACCAATTACAGACGATCTGTCTGATGATTCATATTTCTCTGCTGCACAAAGATTTGAAAAGGTTGAACCTTTTGAACCTACTTATTCTTTTAATAATAAAGTTACACGTGATGAGTTTCTAAACATGTCTTATAATATTAAAGAACTGTCAAGTGAGTATACTTTATTAGTCGATAATTTTACCATATTTTCAAATATGCTTAATTCAATCCCGCCTGAAACAAACAAAGCAATGAGTAGCTATCACAAATTCAAGGAAGATAATTTAACATTGGCTTACCACGGTATGCAGATGCCGGGTGAAGATCCAACAAATGCAATTGTCGGACGATTCTTTATGGATCGATATTGATTATAAAGTGTTATTAACGTATTAGACGATTATCCCACCAGACATTAGCAATATCCCAATCAATCATTTCACTAAGCCAGTCCGGAAATGATCCTGTACAATCAAAATCAAACCACTCACCCTTACATGCTTTTTTATAGGGCTTCAAGGATGTATGCAGAGATCTTTCTAGATCGCCTCTACCAGTTACTATAGTAAGCAACTTAAGTTTATATGGCGAACCGGTTTGGAGCTGGCGCAACCTACGTTTAGGATTATTACTTATTCCTATTTTTATTGCACCTGTTATATCTGTTTGTATAACGTATAGATCTTTATTCATGTTGTTATTTTATAATGTTATTTTTTTAAATAAATAATAACTTTGCATGTTATAAATATTATGTAATTAACTCAGGTGTCAAAGAAGCCAAGCCTCATTTAATAGAATCAAATTTACTTTTATATTTGCATCCTGTTAATCAAAAACATAATTAAGGATATAATTAACTATATTCGTGAATGACATAAACTAAGACTGTGCTGGGCGAAGGTTCGACTCTCGCGGTCTCCACAACTTTAAAGGACATAAGATGAAAATTACAAAAAGACAACTTGAAAGACAACTTGCAAGAATCATAAAAGAAGAGAACACTCGCATCCTCGCAGAGCAGGCTGACACAAGAATGGCAGTAGAAGAAGACCTTGAGAGGCTCTTGCCAGATAGTCCAGAGGCTACAACCATCCGCCAGATCGGGAAAGGTCATGGTGTCGATATCGAAGTCCGAACTGTCGGAACAAAAGAGGCATTGCTCGCATTCTACGAAGATCTACAAGCGGGCGGCGAAAGCATAAACTTCGAAGCTCTCATGAGTTTGATGAAACCTGCATATGATGTGCCACAAACCAGCTAATTAATAGAGACTTAAGTAGTTCAATATTATGTACAAAGTTAATTCTTGTTGTATAATATATTAATCATTATGGGGCCGAAATGGTTTCGACGGAATAGAATCAAAGGGAGAGTGCAAGTAGGGAAGATACGCCCTTGACAGTTCAAAAAACTATAATTGCAAACAATAATAACAATTACGAATACGCACTAGCTGCATAATCGGGTGGCTGTCCTTAGCCATCTAATCAAGAGGGACTTTAGCTGATTAGCCTGCTGGAAACAGCCAAGAAATAAAACTAAGGTAGCACTCCTTCCGCCATGGACTATGGAGTATAAAACACATTGGATACTTCGCTGGGAGGGAAACAACCAGACAAGCTTGTGAATGACTCAAACTAAGACTATTGCGGACGCGGGTTCGACTCCCGCCGGCTCCACCACTTTAAAGGACATAAGATGAAAATGATCAATAGACGCCTCAATGTTCAATCTTATGTACAAAGTTAATTATTGTTGTATAATATATTAGGGGTTTTTTATTATTAATATTTCAATAACATTAGAAGCTGCGACAAATATTAGAAGACTGCAAAAAGAATATGATTCAGTCGGGGAAGGGCTGCGATTTGGTTTATCAAATGCAGGATGTTCTGGCTACAAGTATGTATTGGAGTTCGAGAAGACACCAACAGCTGATGATGTTACTTTTAAATATGACAATATAGCTATTTACGTAGACAAGCTTTATATCGATAAACTTAAAAACTCAGTTATCGGTTGGAAAGAAACAATGTTTCTATCTGGTTTTGATATTGACAATCCACAAGCAAGTCACGCCTGCGGTTGCGGAGAAAGTATAAATTTTATTAAGGAGTAAAAAATGAGATATAGTAAAGAAGTTATAAAACACTTTGATGACCCACAGAACGTAGGCTCATTGGATAAAAACGATGCAAGTGTTGGAACAGGAGTCGTTGGTGCACCAGCTTGTGGTGACGTAATGCAGTTACAATTAAAAATTAACGAAGCAGGTATTATCGAAGATGCTAAATTTAAGACTTTTGGATGTGGAAGCGCAATTGCTTCTTCCTCACTTGTAACAACGCTAGTTAAAGGTAAACGGATTGAAGAAGCACAATTAATTAGAAACATAGACATTGCAGCTAAGCTTGAATTACCACCGCAAAAAATACATTGTTCAGTCCTTGCTGAAGATGCTATAAAGGCAGCGATTAAAGACTATCAAGATAAATTAGGAAAAAAGTAAAATTATGGCAGATAAGAATGATAAATGGAAAGATAATGTAAGCGGTTTTAGCGTCATTACTGGAAAGAAAGTATCTTTCTATGTTGATCGTGAATGTATAATATGTTCTGTTTGTTCTGACTGTGCTCCAAAAAACTTTAAAGTAAGTGATGATGATGATCATGATATCTGTTATAAACAACCAGAAAATGAAGAAGAGTTAGAAAATTGTTACGAGGCAATGGAAAATTGTCCTGTTGAGGCAATCGGTGATGACGGCTAGCTCTCGTTGTTTCTCGTTTGTAACATTTTAATGACATTGAACATTTAGTGCAAAACGTTTTACTAAATCATCGAATTGAGAATAAATAGATAGTCTTATACATAAACATTTGGAGGTTTGGTATGAAAGATAACGCTACACATTACGAATTCCCAGATTTCGGTCCTGACGACGACACAGAAGATATGACAGGTGTTTCTATTTTTACACCAATATCAAAATCTAAAGATAGATTTCATGATAATACTGTGTTAACTGAGATACCACCTGAATTAGATATATATAACGAGGGTTTTAATTATGCGCAAGAAAAGATTGACAAAGAGCGAGAAAGCAACACTCGATAAAATATCAGGATTACAGTTAACTGCATTGATGATGTTAAAGGAACGAGTTGAAGTATTAATCAAAGCAGCAGAAGCAACTCTGGCAACAATCAATGATAAAGGTATGAACAACCACTATAGTAAACATAGTGATATTCTTCGATATGCTCAAGAAGTATGGTCAGCATCACATAGATTAGGAGAATTGAAGGCCTTGGTTGATGATATGGAATATGCTTATGGCGAGAAGAAATAACACAATGCCTAAGCGACGTCGCAAAAGAAAAAAGTTGTGGAGTAAACAGTCTACATATACAAAGAAGGACGGAAGCAAAGTTTCAATGGACAGTTCTTGGGAATCAATCATGGCAATGCGTCTTGATGAAATCAATGTTAAGTGGGAAAGAGATGAAAACATGAAGCTTAAGTACTTGTCAAAAAGTGGTAGAAAAAGAAACTACATTCCTGACTTTTACCTTCCAGATTATGATATCTACATAGAAGTGAAAGGATACTGGACAGATGCTGCTAAACATAAGATGCAGGACGTACAAAAAAGAAATCCAGTAAAGATACTAATTTTAGAATCGATTGAAGCAATTTCAAACGTCAATATTAAAAGCTTGGAAGCTATTTGAAATTAAGTTAAAGCTTCACTAAGTTAACAATGTAATCTTTGATTAATCATAGTATGATAATATAATCAATATAGACTAGGAGTCTTTTATGTCGCAAGATGGTAAATATGTATTAGAAATATTATGGATGTTACTTCATTAATAAACAGATAACTCTTGCTAATTTTGATATATAATTATAGCGGGAGTTAATTGTGCCTGAAGTTGAATTTAAAGAAAACGACCAGATAATTGTTGATAACTTTCTAGAGCAAGATTACAGTAGCTTTAAACTTTTAAAAAGTAATGTTTGTATTGTGCTTGTTGTTGGTAAGTATGACTTAATTGTAAAGTCTCACGATAGTTCATACTATCCTAAGGTATTTCCAGTTTCAAAGTCTGTTTGCAGAAGAATATCAAAAGTTAAGGTCAAATCACAAGTTGAAATAATAATACCTCAGATTAATGATCTTGTTGCTGGAATAACGTCAGACTTAGGTAATAAGGAACAAGAAATGCATGTAGGAATTTTAGAAGAAATAAGGCACAACAATACATCATCTAAAACTGCAGTGGTAAGAGAAGGGAATAAGCGTACTTCTATCTCCCTATCAAATTTAGTTGTGCTGGAGCAGAAAAATGAAAAATAAAAAATTGTTATCTGAAGGGTTACAGTATCATGTAACTAATAATGTGCCTTTGCACGAAAGTATATACAGACCTGGTTCGAAATCTTTTTTCGCAATGATAAATGAAGCCCGAGAGGCTTATGATCGAGGAGATATTGCTTTAACAGAAGATGATTATGATTTAATAAAGACAGACATCGGCCAGCTAGCAGAATATAAAGATATTGTTGTCGCACTAGACTACCCAATATTGGAAATGTATACACTTGATGAAGCTGAATATCAAGGTCGCAAAGTTAAGTTAAACAAACCTAAAAGACATGGTGGGAAAAAAGGTGGGAAATATGTTGTCTACGTTAAGGATCCTAAAACAAAAAAGGTTAAGAAGTTAACTTTTGGCGCGAGAGGAATGAGTGTTGGACTTAAGAGTCTTAAACGTCGTAAGTCATTTGTCGCACGATTCAAGTGCAAAGAAACAAAAGACAAAATGACAAAAAGATATTGGGCTTGTCGTATTGGAAGATTCCCTGAACTTTTTGGCGGCAAAGAAAGTTACACATGGTGGTAATCTATGAAAACAACATATGTCACAGCATCGGGAATAATTGTTTTTAGGAACAACAATAATAATCCAGAAGTTTTAGGATTAATTGCTTTGCCAAAACATAGAAAAAGAAGCAAAGGAAGATATGACGTACCAAAAGGAATGATTGATGAAGGTGAAACAGTAATCCAGTCTGCATTTAGAGAATGCTTTGAAGAGACTCATCTAGAACCTAGGCTAATAAGCAAAGTGCCTATAACATACGGTCATTTAGTTTTATGGCTAGGTGAAGTAATGCCAGATGATAAAATCATTTTAGGTAAGAATCCATACACAGGCAAGATAGAACACGAAGGATACGAATGGTTATCTATTAAAACACTAAAAAATAATTGTCTTAATTATCTTCGACCTTTCATAATAGATGCAGAAAAAATAATTTGGGATTACTTTAATATTTGGAGAGAAAAATGAAATTGACCGGAAACACCCCGCTAATGCCTTTAAAAGACTTTAGAATTTGGGGAAAAGTTGAAACGCATAACCGTACCGGTTCTATTAAAGATAGAATGGTAAAGTATCTTGTCGATGATGCAATTTTAAATAATCAAATAGTTCCAGGTCATACTAGACTTATTGAAGCTACAAGTGGTAACACGGGAATTGCATTAGCAGGCTTGGCTGCAAAGCACAATTGTCAGTGCACAATAATTATGCCTAAAAATATGTCGCAACAAAGAAAAGATATGATGCGTGCATTTGGTGCGCATATAATAGAAGTCGCAGATAATGATTTTAAAGGTGCAATTGAATTGCGAGATAGTATCATAGCTAGGTCGAAAATGAAAAGAAGAATTTGGTGCCCATACCAATTTGAAAATCAGCTTAACGTAGATTGTCATTTTAAAACAACAGCTCATGAAATATATGATCAATGTATTGATTTAGAATTAGATTGGAGAACCTTTATTCACGGTAGTGGAACAGGAGGAACAATGATGGGAATTAAAAAGTATATTGATAATAACAGTTTAAATATAAACTGTGTGTTAACACAACCGGCGGAACCTAATGATCAACATGGGATTCAGGGGATTAATGATGGAGCTGATTTTTTATTAGATCGAAGCTTAATGAGTAAAATAATTGAGATAAAAACAGATGACGCAATAAAAAGAATGAAACAGTTTTGGGAAGAAACTGGAATACTTGTGGGTATTAGTAGCGGAGCTAATATATTGGCATCAGAAATTTATCTAGAAAAATACAATCCACCCGGTATAATTATAACTATATTATGTGATAGAGGTGAAAGATACTTATGAGCTGCAATGTATTAATTAAGGGCTGAGTAATGAGAAAATTAGATAATGATATTAATAATTTCCTAAGAGAAATGGCTCGTGGTGTTTATGCTGGTCGTGGTGATGAAGGGTTTCAAGTAGTACCTGGCGAGAATTATTATATATTTGCAGGCGGGACAAAACCTTTTCATGCGGGTCATGACCAAATGATTATGCATGCAATTAATGATGCAGAGCAAGATCCAAAAGGTCGTGTACTTTTATTTATTGGATTGGGAGATCGAGGACCGCTAAAAGGTGAATCTATGCAAGTTGTGTGGACAAATTATATTGAGGATCATTATGAAAGAATTTCACCAAATATTCATATTGAGTACGGCGGAGGACCTGTAGGTAAAGTTCTTTCGCTATTGAAAGACGCAAACACAATGGCACTTTCAGGAATGAGACCAGACAATATGTTTTACATCTATTCAGATCCTGAGGATACACAACAATACTATTTGCTGCCAACCTATTCAAAAAGAAATCCAGGTGTTGAGCTTAAGTCTTCACCCCCAAAATACTCAAGTGCGCTAAGGGGATTAGATCCAGCAGGTGTTTCATTTATGGGAGCCGATCAACCTGATAGGTTTACACGAGGCGGCAAAGATGGAACATTAGATATCAGCGGCTCAAAAATGAGAGAACATCTAATATCAAATAATATTGCTGAATTCTCTGCTGGTTTACCTGTATGGCTGGACGAAGTTGTTAAACAAAATATATTTGATATTCTCACTGGTAAACCATTGAATGAGATAAAGCGCGCAGAAAAAGGAAGTTTGGAATATTCAACTTATCTTGAAGAAATGATGGATGAATTAAAGTATATAAAAACAGGCTATGATTCTAGAAAAAAGGTAAGCGCAAAATATAGAAAAGAAGCAAGTAAGATACAAGACGCATACACGGAAATACGAAAATTAAAAAGACAAAATGATAGAGTATTAGAAAAAGAAAAGTTATTAATGGCAGACCCTAAAGATAGATTCGACAGGGATGCTATAAGCGAATGGTTTAAGAAAACACGTAAATAGGAGTCTTAACTTGTCACTAAAATTGTATACCAAAGAGTTTTGGAAAGATTGTGACGGCAAAGACTATAATGATGAGTATATTAAACGCGAAATTGAAGAATACGTGGCCAAAGGTGGCAGAATTTATGTGGGCACTGACAGTATGCTTCTTACTCATAAGTGCAATTTTGCTGCTGTGATAGCATTTCATTCTCGCGATTTAAATATTGCAAAATATTACTATAAAAGATTTAAGGCAGATTCACTTGAATATAAAGAGTTGCAAGTAAAGATACTAGAAGAAGTTGCTCTAGCAATTCAAACAGCACAATTTGTTCTTAAACTTTGTCCTAAAGCAGATGTAGAATTACATATAGATGTTGGTACAAAAAAGCGCAATGCAACTGCACGATTTTTTAAAACAATACAAGGGTGGGTTACCGGTACAGGGTTTGTCTTGAAGGTTAAGCCAAATAGCTGGGCTTCTTCGCTAGCAGACAGTCATACCAAGAGAAAAAGGAAAAAATGAGCTTAATACTTAGAAAGAAAAAAGGATTAATTGTCCCAAAAACAACGTCGCCTAAAGGATTGATATATCCAAACACTACAGTACCCACGACAGCACAGATATTAGGTAGCTTAGGTATGGGTATTGGATCTGTGATAGGTGTAGTATCAACAAATAAAAAAGATGAAATGATCAAAGGATTGATTGACGAAACAATTCAACTTTTAATCATGGAAAAAATGTCACTATCAAAAAGATCTTTAAAATCTATAGATTACTTTGTTTCTTATTTTTTGGATCACGGTGAAAAGAAAATAAGAAACCTTTACATTAAAAAACGTATCTGGTTTGACTTTATTATCATAGATCAAAATGAAATGCTGGCATCTGGTGCGAAACCAGAAGAGTTTGTTAGCTTTTTAAAGACAAAGCATTGCAAAAAAGTAAAAATTAGTAAAGAACAACTTGAAAATATAATATAAATGTTGTATAATATAAATTCCAGGAGGATTTATATGCTAAACTACAACACGTTTTTTCCATACGCAAAAACACGACCAGAACAAAGAAAAGCTATTGAATTTGCTATCAAGGCAATAAAAGATAGTGAAAAACGTTTTGTTATCATTGAAGCAGGTACAGGGGTTGGTAAGTCTGCCGTTGGTTTGACACTATGCAGATATCTTGAACAAGCAATACCGAATCAGGAGGGTTTTGCGCAAGGTGGCTATTTTTTAACAACGCAGAAAATATTGCAAGCACAATATGAAAAAGACTTCGGCAAGTCAAGAGGTGTAATGAAGTCTATATATTCATCATCAAATTATCAGTGTAAGTTTCATCGTGGAAATGACTGTCGTACTTCTCAACAAATGTTAAGGACAGCTGATAGAAAATCTGCTTTTTTTAAGGCCTGCGCTGGTACATGCAAATATAAAAATGCCAAACGTGCTTTTCTAGAATCACCTGAGTCTGTTACTAATTTTCCATATTTTCTTACTGAAGCTACTTATAGCGGAGGAATTACACCAAGAAAAATATTAGTAATTGATGAAGCGCACAATACAGAATCAGTGTTAAGTAATTTTGTTGAGGTGAGCGTAAGTCAATATTTCTGTGAAAAGATTGTCAAGTGTAAATGGCCTGACAAAGTAACACCAATTAATTTTGTCAAATGGATTGAAAACGTATATTTTCCAAAACTACAATCTCAAATTATGCATTTTGAAAACCAGATTGAACAGTTAGGTCTTAAGGATAAGATAAAGGAATTGTCATCTGTTGCTTTGAAATATGATATGATGACCGGACATTCTGGTAAGCTAGAAAAATTCTTAAAAGATTATGATAAAGATAATTGGGTTATGGAAAAAGAAGAGACAGAGAAACGAGGCTACGTTAAAATAACTTATCGTGCTATTGATGTTTCTAATTATGCTGAAGAATATTTGTTTCGTTTAGGACAGAAAGTTATTTTAATGTCTGCAACTATATTAAATGCTGATACATTCGCAGCTTCGCTAGGCATACCTAAAGATCAATATGAATCAATTAGTATTCCGTCACCGTTCCCAATAGAAAATCGTCCAATAATCAATGCTGCAGTAGGCAGTATGAGCGCTAAAAATATTGAGGCATCGTTACCACAACTTAAGAAAGCACTTCAGGCAATTATGCAAGAGCACAAAAACGAAAAAGGTATTGTTCATTGTCACACTTATAGGATTGCAAATTATTTAAAAAAGAATATTCGCGGTAAGTTAGCAAAAAGAATTTTAATTCATGATAGCAGAAATAGAGATGAAGTCTTGAAACAACACATGACATCAAAAGAACCTACTGTTCTATTATCACCATCAATGACAGAAGGCGTGGATTTAAAGGGCGACTTATCACGTTTCCAGGTAATATGCAAAGTACCGTATCCTTGGCTGGGTGACCCGATTGTGAGAAAACGTATGAATAAATTTCCAAACTGGTACCCGCTTAAGACAGCAACAACAATTGTTCAAGCTGTGGGTAGAAGCGTAAGAAACTCAGAAGATACAGCAATTACTTATATTCTAGATTCAGACTGGAGCAGATTTTATAAGAAAAATAATATGTTATTCTGTGAAGATTTTAAAAGATTAATTGTTTAGATAGAATTAAAATTATAATGAGGTAAATATGTCTAATTTTTTAAGAGAAGGTAATAAGGTTTTTGTAACACACAATATGGGTGTTAAAGGTTTAGTGGTAGAGGTATTTTACAAAACAATCACTGCAAGCATTGGACCCGGGACGTTATCTAAACAAATGTGGGTAAGGTTTATCAATGATGAAACTGGACAAATGATGACAGCAAGACGACAGGACTTGACAAAAGACAATACATGATAGATTTTAGAGTTCCTGAATGGCTAATATATCTAGCAATTGTATTGAATTTTGTGTTACTATGTATATGTGCGCTATTTCAAGACTGGTTAGGTGTATTTTTCTGTGTACTTTGCATCGCTTGCTTTATAATTACTTATAGGATTAATAAGCGAGAGCGTAATGAAAAAACAAAAAAAGAGTAGTAAGGCGATTAAAGACTTATTTCTTGATCGACCAACATCACATGGCGGTTGGCCTAATGGTCATCCTGGTAGTTTTACAGATCCAAATACACCTGTAAATCAACAAATAGCTAACTGGTTAATATCAATGGGTTTAGCTGATGATGACAATCCACGAGCAAAAATATCAGAGAATTTGTTAAGAAAACTGATTAGAACATCATTAAATGAAGCTATAGCTGTAAATTTGCATATAGCGTCTGATGATGAGTATACTGACACAGACGTAGAATGATAAATATCAACATAAAAATCTAAGGTAAAAAGTCATGAGCATTACAGAACGATTAGCAAAACTAAAATCATTAAGAGTTAACCTTTGCAATCAAAGTAGCACTTGGAATGAAGCTTTTGAAACACGAGATTGGATCATAAGCAATATAAAGGATGTAATTACACAAGGTAAACAAGAAAAAGTTACCAAAGAAGACATAATCAGTAAACTAGAAGATATTATTTGTGTAATAGAACCAGACGAGGAGCATAATGATGACAAATACAAATGAAAACGGTTGGGCAGAATATTCAAAATTAGTACTAAAAGAGCTAGAAACTCTTGCGTTGGGTATTAAAGAGCTTAATGATAGTATGCACGAGATGAGGCGCGAAGTAACTGAACTTCGAGCTCGTGAGGACAAAGTTCAAGAATTGGTCAAGTGGAAGGAGCGAATCGACGAAGTTGCTTCACCGACGCAAATAAAAGAGTTAAAGGACGAAGTAGATGACTTAAAATTATTTAAAACAAAAGCTGTCACAATCTTCGCAGTTATACAATTTGCTATGGCAATAATAGTATTCGCTCAAAGGTTTTTTTAAGATGAGGCTTTCAGTAGATGATTTAAGAAAGCTTGTAAGAGAAGAAGTCGAAGCACTCGATACAGCTATAATGCAGTCTGAGCCGGATGAATTTCAATTATCGCTAGAAAAACCTTTTGAAGCACTTGACGTATCATATGTCAATATTCAAAAAGAAAAAAGAGAATTTAAAAAGAGCTTTTTAGCATACCACTCAGAATTTAAGGAAATGTCTGCTAGGGGCGACAATCCAAAAGAAGTTCGGGTAGGACCAATTGATCCGTTAACTACTCTTGATAGCGATATGTCAAAACGTTTAATAACTGATATTGGTTATAAGATAAAAAGCACTTTATTACCTGGCACACCAGGCTCAAAATCAAGTATGTACACAACTTACTTAGTTGCAAAAGACGACATGTCTGCACACTTTTCTGTTGTATTCGGTAGTGCAAACAAAGGTGAAAGATTTGAAGCTGCTTTACATACAGATCTTGTTTCAGGCGATGGGCCGTTCGGTGAAGAGTTTCTTTCTGCTATTGGCTTAACAAGACAAGATATACTGTCAGTTGAACCATTGATACCCGCACGCGGAAGACCACTAACAGGCAAAATAATCGATGTGGGCTCAGCAATATCAGATATTACTTTAAACACAACATCAGGAACAATATATATATCGTTAAAAGATCCTAGGGGCGGTACTTTTTCTAACAATGGAATCGCAGGAATGTTTGTGGAGGATGAGATGGGTATTGTCTATCCATCACCGCACAGACTTGATGGATTTGTTAACGCCCTGGGTATTGATAAACAGCGGATTTCCCAAGGTGTCAATGACTATAAGACTACACAACTTAGTTCTGTAGAGCATTGCAAAGAAGCGCAACCGAAGCAATTTGATGCAGAAATGATTGCCAATTACTTGGCATCAGCGCTGGGATACGGTTATGTTTATGCTAGAAAAAAGACTACAGGTGGTTACCACGTTGAATACATTAACACTGCAGATGATGCAAAAGCTTTGGTGGGCCGCCCCACTTCTGTAAGAATTATCTACGCTAGATACTGTGGGGACGCTAGAAATCAAAGTTCAAAAGGCACACGAGCGATTGTAAGTACTGATACTGGTGCGCGCTATGATGTTGCAATAAGAAATAAGTCTCGTGGTATTATACCTAAAGAAATAGTTATCTCGATTAAGTCATATGCTACCAATCCCGAATCTTTATTGCGTAAAGGTCAATTATACGAATCCATTCTTCACGACATAGAAGAATTGTTAAGAAAGCAGCTAAAGTAAAGTGTAATAATATAAACAGCATAGTATAATAAAAGAGTAACAACCCGTAACGAGAGGAATACTCAATGTATATTACAAGAGAAGATGTTTTAGAAGTCTTAGGACAAATGCAAGATTTTGAAAGTAGGCTCGCTAGTTTGTTTGAAGACTATGATTATAATCTACGTGACAATCTAGGGCGTAGAAACATGCTTTTAAGTGCAGTGCAAGAAAAAGAAACAGCACGTGTTCTTCGTAAAACTTATATTAAAGTAGAATCAGATGGTGCACCTGGAAAGCCGGACGTTGTTATCTGTGACATCGATAAAGAATTAGAATGTAAACTAACCTCGGGTAGTAAAAGTGGCGGACATATATCATTCTCCTTAAACACAGACTATGCTACACTTAAAAACAAGGGCTCACTTGACTACTTGTTTATCCTGTCAAACGATAACTTTGATAAATTTTGTGTGATCTTCTTTGAGGGATTAACAATTGATGACTACTTTCCACCAGCGAGTGGCTCACGTGGGAAATCAAGAATGAGAAAACAAACTGCAATAAAAAAGGCTACATTCCTTATTGGTGATGTTGATAATCTTGCTGATGCACAGATTGAAAAGATTGATTTTGAATTAAATGAAAGAGAGCAAGAGCTTAATTACAGATTGGTTTGTTTGAAATCTAAATTAAATGCAACTAGTTTAAATGCAAAAGTAGCAAGAGAACAGATATCTAATGTTATTAATAATGAGACAACAAGATATAACATTGCGATCGAGAAACTTATATCTCGTAGAAAATATTGGGTTGATAATCCTAAATACAGCTTTCAGTTTGAAGAAGTCTTGTTATCTGAAAAAAATTTAAGGCCTAAAAATGTAGCAGCAAATAGAATATTAGTATGATAATGTATATTACAACGAATGGTAATTTGTATAGAATAGAAGAGTATACATGGCGTGGATACGCTGATTCTATGCATACAAGTAACACTATAACAAAGATACCAGCAAACGAAGTGACAGAAATTAAAAAATTGATGGAAGAAAAAGGTGAAAAAGTCCAAAAAAGATAATATTAAGAATGTAGTTACAGGTAGTAAATCTGTTGAGTACGACGAACACAGCATAACAGCAACTCATGAAATAGAAACGCATGAATCTCATGCGTTAGTTGAATCACTTATGGAACAATTATTTGATTCACAGTTTCTCAATAATGAATTGGAGGAATTAGCACTAATCCCAATTACAATGTTGTTACCACAAGGTGATAAAGAAAGGTTTTTTCTTTTTAGTCCAATACTCAACATGTACAAATATGTAGTTGCACCTGTTGAAGCTATAGTAGTTGAAGAAAGCAATGGTAAAGAAACACTATGTATAATTCATAATGTTCCTTATCTAGTGCCTGACAAATATCTAAAAAATGTAGGGTATAATTAATTATGTTTAAAATAAAAGAAAAAATAGTTAATATTTGGAAAGCTTTAACGTATCCAAGCGGTATGGATAAAGCATACGATAAAAGATGTGATGACGCATTTGACAAATTATTAGACAAGATTACTACTTTTTCTTGGATTGTATTTAGTATTTTTGCAAGCATTTCAATATATTTGTTAATAACAAGAGAGGTATTGTGATTAAGAAAATAATTAAGAATAGACGAGAACTTGCAAAGGGCACTATTATGGTTACAGCTATTTATGCATTAATCGTCATGAACCACGTGAGAACAGTATATGAAAGAAATACAGCAACATTTAATAAAGATTATTAGACAGTTAATAAAAGAAGACGATGACAGAATAGTAAACGTTCGTGGAGGTAGAGGTTATGGTACCGGACATCCATATCCAAATAAAAAAGAAATTAAGCCATCGCTTGGAGAACCCGGTCCGTATTCACCTGAAAATGAAAAACCAATTGAAAAAGAATATGAACCTGTAAAGATAAGCAAAGCTTTTAAGAAGTTTAAAAAGGAATAGAATGATAGAATTTTTAGTCATGTATTGTAAAGAAAAAGAATACGAAATTATTGATAATAAAATTTTTAATAAAGCAGAACAGATAGGTGATATATGTCATCTAGATAAAATCGTAACTTTAGGTAAGAGCAAATTTAAGTTTGGTGATTTTGCAATTGCTATTTTGGAAGGTTACTTTGACTTGTATGACGGAGGTAAATATGTCAACGTACAAAGCTGAATACGACACACGATTATTATACACACAGAATTATTCAGGTGAAGAAGGTCTTATTGTAACAACAGATTTATTTGCTGTTATGTGGACTTACCCGCAAGCAGTAAGTCCAACAACGACAAGAATAAGATTGACTTACATTTATAGAAAAGAAAATGGGGTTATTGAACCGGTGCAAGGGATACTGGAACAATGGAAGTCTGACGGTTGGATTGTTATGGACGAGTTTTGTGATGGGTATTCTGACTTCAGTACAGCTGAAGATATGCGTGATTATATGATGCAGATGGTTAGAGCTTTTTTACTTGGTGTGCCGATTGGTGCAGAAGTAGAAGGTGACGCTTCACCTAAAACACCAATACCAAATAAGACCGGTCTAAAACCATCTTCATTTAAATCAAGAATTGAAAAAATGATTAAAAAGCCCGTAGCGAGTGGTGAAACGCTATCACCATCTGAAGATGACATTTTCGCTGGAACAAAGATAATTAAAACAATGAAGCTCAAAACATCAGGATCTAAAGACAATAGTTCGGACGAAGATGATGACGACAGCGAATGGATATAATTAGATTATAATATAATTACAGACAAAAGGAGACAAATTATGGGCGGCGCAGCAGGACATATGAGACATCCCTATGATTTACAAAATGTGCAATCAGGGGCAGATTTAATTGGTATTTTTGAAGATCTTAAATCATATGCAATGACTTCAGCACAAGATATTAATGTTAAGATTGATGGTATTAATGTTTCATTTAAGCTTGTAGACGGAGAATTTGCTGTAGATCGAGGGTCAAATAAGCCGATTGATGTCATGGGTGTCACATTGTCAAGAGTAACTGAGCGATTTGGACCGGGTCACGGGATGATTCCTGCGATTACAAACCTGTTAACAATTCTAAATAATGCGTTACCTGATATATCTGAAGAGATAAATGCGCTAGGCTTAACCACAAATGAACATTTCTTTTTAAATACAGAATATGTTCTAGGTACAACAAATGCAACTACTTACAATAATAATTTTATTGCAATACACGGTGTTAATGCTTTTTACGCCAAGTATAAAAAAGTAACAAAAAAGATGTTGAAGGTCGATCCAAACGCAAAACCAATACTTATACGCCCGGGATTACCCAGTAGTGGAAAAAACTCAGTTGAGGTAAATTACAATCAATCAGCCATGAGCTCTTTAATTGCAAAGTTAAAAATTTACGCTTCTAAGTTGGGCTTTGATGTTTATGGTCCAATTCCAACTGCTGCTAAGCAAGACACAGTGATTGATTATAGCGGTGCTTTAAATACACCTTTCGAGGTTAATATTTCTGATGATTATTCTGATGAGTACGGCCAGTTTGAACATTTACAGGGTAGGCCGATTAAAGACTGGCTATCAGAAATAACACAAAAGCCAGCAAATTATAATGGAAAAACTTATGACACAGCTTATCGAACAACAGACGGTAAAAAGATTAATCCGTATCATAAGATTACATATTTAAGAATACTTTCCAGAAAAGAGCCTGTCGACTCTTTTATTGTTGCTGATGATGCAGGTGATGATGTAAGACAAGTGATTAACGGATCTGTAATATTACATGCGACCAGACTGTTAGGCGGCTCATTTTTGACAGGATTAACTTCTGACGTCGGTGATATGATTAGTGATGATGCTAGTCATGAAGGGGTAGTGATTAGAGATCCTCAGTTTTCTAAATACCCGTTTAAGATAACTGGTGAGTTTATTGTCGCAGGAATGTATGGTGTTATTTCTCAAAAAATTGCAAAACCGGTTGTTAAAGAAACATCAATAAGAAAGATGGTCAGAGAATCAATAACCCGAACCATGTTAACAATGTTACCTAGACACGATCGACAATAATCTATTTCTTTAGTTCATTATAAGTTTGCATAGCTGTCGGCCATAGTTCTGTAGCTATTTCTTTACATGCTTGTGCAACTTTCTGAATTTCCCACTGAGCATGCTCATCGTCTCTAAGACTAATGAATTTAATGAGATTGTTGAGATTCACAGTCCCGTAGTACTGAGTATACATGTTTTGAGGCAATAATCCTCTAGCTTGCTCTCTGCAAATACCTGCGTCTAACAAACTATCAAAAAGTTTTAATGCATCCCTGTGATGATTCTTTACAATAGCAGCTGCAGTAACTCTGAGTGGTGTTGAACACATTGGATCATATAACTCTATTATTGGGTTGATTGAATCCTCTTCATTGCTAGCTTGACGATTACTTTTGTGTTGCGTTCTAAAACTCTCAGGTTCATAAAATTGAATATTCATATCAGTATAACGCCGAGAAATTTCATTATAAGACCACGTTCTATGACGATGGTGTTGCCCACGAACGAAAAGTGGCACAGTAAAACGAAGAGTAACAACGTTATGTTCTAGTGTCGAGGTGTGTCTATTTTTGACTAGGTATCTGATAAGCTTTTTGTCTTTCCCGTCAATAACATCTTTTGCTACACCAAATGAAACTCTTGCTGCATTAACAATTGTTAAATCATTACCCATATGTTGTACATACTCAACGCTACCAATGTTATCATTATATAAAAATATTTTATTAATCAATTGTTTATCTCCTATATATTGTGATATAATCATACGACATTACTTTAAGATTTATAGGAGAAACAATGATTAATTTTATTTCTTGGCTACTACTCAGCACAGCAATTGCTGAAGATATTAGTTCAAGTGAAACAGCATACACCGGCGCAACAATTTTGGAAGGTGACTGGGAGGTACAATTTGATACAGTGACTAACATAGAAGATGAAGTAGTTCCATCTACTTATGCTTTCTTTGAAGGTAACACATTATATGTGGGCAATTCAGATGACAATGGAAATACAGTTGATGGGATTATTGAATTCTTCTGGTTCCAATCATCAATAGATCGAGGTACAGATTTCTATGTTGCTGTAATAAAAGCAAGAACTTCACCGGGTGATGATTGCTATTGGGCACCTTGGTTAAGCGGATATGATTGTCATTTATGGGCAGATGAATATCAAGACTTTGGAGAATATCCCGTATTATCAGTTGAGGCATTTACTGATGTTTCAAGAGAAGCAGGTGCTTTTAGGTGGGATTGGTCAGTACCTTTTGAAAATTATGGTGTTGATGCATACGGTCAAATTAGTTTTTCAAATCAATACGGTATTGGAAGTACTGCACAAACAGGTATGGAAGGTTCAGCAATGTCAGCGCTAAATATCCCTGACAATACTAATATTAATGGTGTTCCAGTTAACGGAGGCGCAGAAGCCTCTGCTAGTGTTCAATCAAAAGGATACATTAGTTCTGAGTATAAAGTGCAAACACAATACGACGTAACACTTTATGAATGGGATGTTTTTGTTGATGGTCGCGCAAATTTGATGGCTTGGGACATGTATCTTAATCTCGGTGTTAGAGATAATCAATCAGCATATCACGAATACTTTTTAGCAATTCAAGTAGAAGAAGGTCAACCTTTTATGCTAGATGAATTGAATCTACTTGGCAACTTTGACACTGGTTGGTGGAACCCGTTTAGAACAGAGTTGGGACTGTCTGTTAAGAATATACAGATATATCAACCAGTCTGGGAAGAAATAAACGAAGAAGAACCAGAAGTTGAAATAGACACAGGGACAGAAGAAGAGGTAGCAGAAGAGGGAGAGGAAGAAACAGTAACAGAAAAATTTGATACTGGTAACGATGAACCACTTGAGATCGACGATTCAAATTCAGATTCATTTGCAACCGGTTGCAGTGTTTCACGATTGCCACAAAACAGTTTACTATATACTTTACTCCCTGTAGCATTGTTAATTAGGAGGAAAAGACAATGTTAATTAAGTGTGCAATATTCGCATTGAATTTCGCTGCATGTACAGAAGTTTCAATATCTAAAACATATCAACCTCAAGATAGCGCGTTTCCCGATGATTTAATTGTAGAAGCTGACAATGTTGATACAAATGAAACTGATTCAGACACAGACGTTATAGATACAGATACACAAGACTCAGGAAATCAAACAGATTTATCACAAACCGTAGGTTATGTTGAGCTTGGATTAATGCAGGCATCTTGTCCTTATTGTTTGGGACTAGCTCAAGAAATCAACATAACAGCTTTTGCTCGTTTTCACAACCCAACAGGTGCTAGTCACACAAATTGGATTCCGCAGACAGATGGTTGCAGAGATTATTATGAGACAACTGTGTCAGCACAGAATCTGGATATGGGTAACGTTGTGACCTTGCAAAATAATTTTAGTGACAACATAACATTAACAAAAAACTATGATACAACAGGTGTGATGTATGAAAATGGATATATGCTAGAATCAAATTTTAGAAGAAATACAGTTCATAACTTGACAGCAGCTGATAAAAACGCTGAAGGTGTTGTTGAGACTTTACGAGGTTTTGATTACATTGAACCATATACAATGTTATATGTGGATCCATCTTACGCATTCCAAGCACCGATTAGACGTTATAGTGATAATACTTTTACTTGGGGTCCTAGCGGTGATACTAATAGTTTTTTCACTATTCACGTTTCTGTATATAGCACTGATGGGTCTGCATATTATGGGACAGTAATATGTCGATCACCAGACATAGGTTACATGACAATACCAGGTACTCACTTCACACAATATCAACCTGGTAATATAGCATCTATACATTTGATGCGTCATCGAATATTTAACAATCAGTATACTGACTTCGGTGGCGTAATTGAAGGATACAGCTGGTGGGAAGTCATAGGTACTGGATACATTGAATGAGGTCAAGATAGAAATGGTAAGAATTATTGTAAGAAGAAATGAATCGCCAGAAAAAGCGATGAGACGATTTAAGAAAAAAGTAGAAAGTGAAGGAATAATGCGTGATATTAAGAAGCAAAACTACTATAGAAAACCTTCTGTAAGAAAGAAAGAAAAACGAATAGCAGCAGGAAAGAGAAGAAGAAAAATAGCAAAAAGAAGGCGGTAAAGCTAACAGCAACTTATTTTAATGATTAGGCACTTTACGTGCCTTTTCTTTTTTTAAATGATATTTAATATGTAGTGAGGTTTTGTTAAATGAAATTAACGAGAAGACAGTTTAAGATATTGATTGAAGGATACTTGTTCGAACAAGAAGAAGACGAATCAGTAGCGGGAGAACCACCAGCTGATGAAGAAGAAGTTGAAGAAGAACCTGTAGATGAAGAAGAAGTTGAAGAAGAACCTGTAGATGAAGAAGATGCTGAACCAGAAGAGCCAGATTTGTTTAAGTCATTTGAAGTGGTTGTTGATGGCGTAAAACATAAAGTTCAGTTTGTAAAAGATGTATCAGCAAATGTTTTAAGAGCTGAAATTGATGGTACAGCTTTACGAAATCCAAAGCCGCAACACTTTGTTACTCTTGCAGGAATAGGTCTTAGTGGCGTCAAAGATGAAGTATTAAGGAAACAACTTGAAAAAATCGTAAAGCATGATAAATCATTTGAAAAATTTACCACTTCTGTCGAAGTAGCTAACCAAGTTAAAAGAAAAATAGACGGCTCAAGAAAAGGATTTTCAATTGATGATATTAGAAAGATAGGGCTTGGGAAGTTGGCTGAGGTTAAAAGTAAAGGATAAGTTTTGGATGTAGTACGCAAAATCACGTTTACCGATTTGATAAACATGAATCGAAAAGACACAAATACTCCCGCTGCTGTTGACAAAGGTGATTTAATAAAAGTTCAGCTTGATAATAAAGAGTTGTTTGGCATTGTTGTGTCAATTGATGAAAAATCAATGGAGCTACAGACGCCATCTGGACAAATAAGATGGGTATCCCGTTATGTAATCTACGAAAAAATACAGTAGAATATACATAATGGAGGTGACAATTGGCTGTCAAAAGGAAAACAAAACAAATAAAGAAAGAAAAGCCTAAGATTGAAAAAATATCAAAAAAAATAACAAAGAAACACAAAGATAAAGCTTCTGTTAGAGAAAACAAAAGTGATGCATACAGTCCCGGTGATTGTTGTTTTTATCTGACAAGAAGTAATAAGGCGCAATTTGCTGAAGTACATTCAGTACACGAGCATGGAGATAGCTATTATTATGTGTTAGTAGATCAGTTCGAATATAGGTTTTTGACTATTGAACACAAGTATTGCGCTGACGATGAAAAAGAGCTAAAAGGCATAAAAAGAAAAAAGTAGTGTATTGTGTAACTCTTTATTAACTGTGTTATAATAAGCTTATAAGGAGTTAAAATGAGAAAATCATATATTAAAACACCAAAAAAGCCATCAGGTGAAGCAACGTTAGAACGAAGAATGTTAGCAATAGAGATACTATCAACTCTTGAAGATAACGATTTTCAAAGATGCAAACGTCTTGAAACTAAATATGGTGATTACTCAGAGATCGTATACGCAAAACCTTTAGAATCAAATAATCGATATGTGATTGCAGTATACACATCTTGTGATCAGTTTGGAGGCGCTTATGCAGTTAAGAAAAAAGGCGCAGATGCAATTAGAATAGCTGGGCTCTACATAACTGACAGTGGTAAAGAAAAAGGAATTATCAAAAATACACGTGTAAATAGAGTTGGCCCAAATCATGAGATAGCTAAAAGAATGATGACTCGAGTCGCAAAAACTTTTCATGCGTTAACTGAGAACAATATAAAAGGTTGTACTGATTGTGGTGCGCCTATGTTTACAAGTAAAAAGGGTAATTTAGTTTGTAGTGAAATCTGCTGGAGTAAATAATGGAATTAGTAATAGATAAAGGTTTAGACTTTTTAGATTCAATAAAATCTGCAAAAGGAACTAATGCAAAAAAAGAAATATTAAAAAGCAATCTAGCGATTGGCAACGAAATTGCTGCCAGCATACTAAGTTATACCTTTGATCCTTACATCTCATTCAATGTTGTTAAAGTACCGAAGACAAAGGATCGTTTTGCTATTGACCCGGACGAAGCGTGGAGTTTGTTTTTTAGTAATGCAGAAAAGTGTGCTAATAGAGAAGTGACAGGAAACGCAGCAATTGGGCTTATGCAAAGTACATTCAACAAGTGTTCTGAAGCACAAGAAAAATGGATGAGAAAGATATTAAAGAAAAATCTTGCGATTGGTATCTCAACAAAATCAATTAACAAAGTTTCACCCGATTTTATTCCTACTTTTAATGTCGCGCTAGCACAAAAATTTGAGATGAAAAGAATCATATCAAGCACAGTCTACGTTGAACCGAAGCTAGATGGTATTAGATGTCTGGCAATTGTATCTAATAGAGTAGCAAAGTTATTTACTCGGGCTGGAAAGCTAATTACTAACTTTGATGATACACTTGGAAAAGAGCTGGGGCTGCTTGAAGATGGCTGTTACGATGGTGAGATCATGAGCAATGACTTTACAGATCTCATGCGACAAGTATACCGTAAGGAAAACAAGGACATATCTGATGTATATTTTTCTTTGTTCGATTATATATCGTTAAGTGAGTGGAACAGTGGTATATCGCAGACTCCATGCTGGAAACGATACGAGGTATTGGCTGATGAGATCTCACGAGGATATGGCGCTGCTAGAAGATATGCAGCTACATTTGACTATCTTAGGGTCATTGATCGTTATACACTATCTGCGGATTACGAAACAATCAAAGCTAAACACGATGAATTTGTATCACAGGGATACGAAGGTGCAATGATAAAAGATCCTGATTCACACTATTGTTTTGGTCGTGATTGGTCAGTAATGAAGTTCAAGGCATTCTTCGATGCTGATGTACCAGTTATTGGTATGCAGGAAGGTACAGGAAAACACGAGGGTAAACTTGGTTCTTTCCTTGTAGATTACAAAGGTGTTAATGTTCGAGTAGGTTCTGGGTTAACAGACGACCTTAGAGTACAACTTTGGCAAGAGCATGATTTACATATTGGTAGAATAATTGAGGTGCGATATCAGGAAGAAACCCCGGATGGGTCGCTTCGTTTTCCAACTTTTGTATGCTTTAGAAACGATAGGTGATCATGTCTGATGAACTAAAAGAAATAAAAAATCAAGCTAGCGGCGCTATATTCTTGGCAGCATTATCTATTATAATCGCTTTTACTTCTATTGTTTTTTCATTAAATGTATATATTTTGTTTTTGCAAAGTACTTGTAATTGAGTGTATAGATTGTAAATTAAATAGTAACGAGTTAGTATAGAATATAATAACAAAACAAAAGGAAAAACATGACAGAAGAAATCAAGACATTTATTGACAAATACAAATCACTTGAAAACGAAATAAAGATGCTGCAAGAAGATAAAAAAGATCTAATTGATGATTTAAAAGAGAATCACGGTATTTCGCCTAAAGTTATTAAGAAGGCAATTCAAGTTGCAAAGATTCGAACATCTATGGGTGATGAGATTGTGCAGCTCGATAGTATTGTTGAACAGCTTGAAGGGAGTATTGTATGAAAGTTGAGACACATGCTGTGACTGTTAAAGGCTACGGCAACAAAAAACATGAGTTTTCAGTTGAAAAAACTGAGATAACTGAACACATTAGTATTTCAATTAAAAAGAATGGAAATCGAATATTAACTTGTGATACAAAAGAGTTCGCAAAAATTAAAAAGTTTTTTAGTGAGGTGTAACAATGGCATGGACAGAAATAGGCAGATATTGTACAGGTGATCCTGACGGTAATGCAGAAGAGTTTGTTCTTGAAAAAGACGATGAAGGAAATTTTCGTATAAAAAACGATTTTGGAAATAGCGTATTTGAATTTGAAAGAATGTCAGGCTATGAGTTTTTTCGAAAAGTAAAGCGCGACATACAAAATGATATTGAAAGTGAGTTAAATGATGTATGGAATACAATAGACTTTGCAAATGATCAAGATGATCCTGATAATTGCGATGATAGTAGTACAAAGTCTAATGATCCTAATTCTATAAACAACGATTCATTTGGAGCAGACTAATGGGAAATTTTACAACAGCAAAAGCAGTAACATTTTTAGATACTGAGACAACACATTTGAGTCCTAAGAAGGCTGCGATACTTCAAATATCAATCATCACTGATTGGGAAGATGGTAGAACTGAATCTTGGTCAACCAAAATTAAGCCTCGTGATGTTGAATTACGATATGCTTCACCTGAAGCATTAAAAGTTTGCAACTATAATGATGCTGACTGGGAAGATGCACCATCTTTTGAGGAAGTAGCGCATATTATTGCTAAGAAGCTTCGCTGGGGACCAATCGTTGCACACAATGCACAATTTGATGTAGCACAACTTAAAGCTTCTTTTGAAAGAAGGGGATGGCGTGAACCAAAAAGAGATGAAAGATTTGATGACGAAAAGAAACTATTTCGTGTAGGTTATCCTGTGATTGATACTTGTGCACTATCATATCTTTTTATGCCAACTGAAAGACAAAACTTAGATACAATGAGAGAGGCATTAGAAATAGATAAGTCCCGTGCGCATGATGCTGTAACAGATACAGAAGACTGCAGACAGTTATTTTATCATATTATTACCAATACAATTAGCTAAAGTGCAACATAATACAAAAAGTAATATAATAAATTATATCAATTAAGGAGTTTAAGAATGAATATATCTGATAAAAACTTTATTAGATTAGCAACTGAAGGGTACCCACTGGAATTGAAGCATGCAAAAGAAGAGTTTTTTGAATTGTTTGCAACCTTTGTTAATGAATCAAATGAAAATAACTTTTTTGGTGAAGTAACTAAAACCGGTGTGGCAATGCATGCAGGTATGCGAACTCAAATATGTGTTATGAAGCACAACGACGACAAAGTGGCGATATATTCAGACATTCAAGATAACGAATATTCTTTATCATCAGAATTTACTGTTGATGAAGAATATAGGCTGTTGGGTTTAGCTTCACTAGGCATTTTATACTTCTGTGATTTATACGCAGTAGGCACTGGACAAACAGTTCATTTCTCTAGTGACGAAGAATCAGAACAAAAGATAGAAAATCCCCCTGAAAATAATAACATTAAATATAACGCTTGGCCTGTTTAAGAGAGATAAAATGAGTAGATATTGGTTGAATTCATCGCGTATTAGTGGCTTCGCAAAAAATGACTTAATCTTTATTGTTAAGACAACAAGAGGACGACACAGTTTACCAAAAGCAGAAAAAGGAAACAACTATCTTGTACTTAGTTTTTATACTAATCAAATGGGGACAACAAAGTATGTTGTCTTAGGCAAAAATGGTAAAGAATATTTTACAACAGAAAAGTCAGCAGAGAAAGTCGAAGACTTTACTTTCAAGACATCAACAGTATGGTCTCGTGCAAAGAGGCTATGGATGGATGAAACATATGTTCCTGTCTTTGGTGTGCATACTTACGATTATGTAGGTATGCCGTATGTTTCATCACGTGATGGAAAGTCTAGACTGATAAAGCCACTTGGAAAGAGTATTGTTAACGGTACTTGGATCAACAAGGAATTTGTTCATGATGACGATGTTAAATTATTTCTTTCTTCTTCTTTTGCTCCAGACGCTACAAAGAAAGGACAAGCCTCAGAAGCTGTAACATTTAGAATTCCATTGTGGATAGCAGAAAAGAATGGATTTTTTAGTGACGATAAAAGCAAGTAAACAAATAAGAGACTATGTTTATAGTCTTTGTAATGGTATTCGCAGAGAAGAAAATATATGCGAATTTCTATTAATCAATCACCCAGAGTTTACAGATATAAACAAGACAAGAATATCTGTAAACTATCATATTGTTAAGTTGAAAGCCGCGGGATTGATATATATAAAAGATAATGGAAGGATACTTGATTTAGATAGATAATAATGAAAGTGTAACCTTGCCAACCATAGTGTATAATAAAACCATAACCCCAACCTAAAAAGGATAAAATACGTTATGAAACTTAATGTTAAAATTGATGAAATAGAATTTGGAACCTCCATTCAAGATATTGAGGTGCCAGATGTACTTAAGAAAAGAATAGAAACAGGACTTCCTTACTTTGATTGTGTCTTAGGCGGTGAAGGTTTTACGCCTTCAATGGTAACATTGTTTACTGGTACGCCTGGTGCAGGTAAAACAACAATGATGTTGACTCTTGCCAATTCACTCCAAGGTCACGGTGCACAGGTTGTGTTCAATACAGCTGAAGAAAGCTTGTATCAGATTAAGATGACTGCTAATCGTCTTCGTCTTCGCCATCCATTTTGTGTTGGTGGTGAGACAAGTGTTCCTGCTCTTTTAGAGGGATGTGATAAAATACGTGAAGCACACCCTGATAGATCTTTCTTTCTGATTGTTGACTCGCTGCAATGTATGAATGATGCGCACTTCAAGAGCGGACGCATTACAACAGCTACAGCAGAAAGAGCACTATCATTATTAACTACATATGCTAAAGAGCATGCAGTCAACGTCATTGTTATCGGACAGGTGACAAAGGATGGGAAAATGGCAGGGTCAAATAAGCTGAAGCATATGGTTGATAGTCACATTCATCTTACAGTTGAAACAAAAGATGACGATTTAACAGGTTGTCGTGTACTTGAAACACAGAAGAACCGTTTCGGTGGCGCGGGACATTTAATCTTTCTTCGTCTTCGCAAACAAGGTTTTTCAGAAGTTGCAAGAATTAGTGATTCAGGTGTTTAAACACACAGTTTGGAGAGGAATGAATGGATTATGAAGCGTTAACAAAATGGACAGCAATATATGTTAGAAATGATAAACCTGAAGATATTAAAGAGCTTGATGTTTTTGCAGAAACTGCATTTACTGCTTGGTGGAATGCAATGAGCGTAATTCAAATTATAGAAAAAACAGAAGAATTTAATCTCAAAAGTGTAAATCCTAAGTAGACTAAGTAATATAATATTGTTAGGCACCAGTAGCTCAGCTGGATAGAGCATCCGCCTTCTAAGCGGACGGTCACAGGTTCAAATCCTGTC
>TARA_R110000824_G_scaffold67377_8_pt1 | contig 46430 bp, 62 predicted proteins | sample TARA_R110000824 | Tara Oceans TARA_R110000824 (sample SAMEA4397747) | marine metagenome | biome: Polar Biome; feature: [MES] marine water layer (ENVO:01000295) within the mesopelagic zone...; material: water (ENVO:00002006), including particulate matter (ENVO:01000060) such as......
GGAGTGGAAGAAAAGCTTACAGTTAAACAACGGGATAGGCTTTATGAAAATCAAATTAACCCAATTGCTTCTTTCCCGGCAGAAGGTATTGTTATTTTTGGACAAAAGACGCTACAAGTAACACCATCTGCTCTCGATAGAATCAACGTTAGAAGGCTTGTTATTTTCTTGAAAAAACAAATTTCAAGATACGCAGCCACCATTTTGTTCGATCAGAATGTGGACGTCACTTGGGCAAGGTTTAAATCTAAAGTTGAGCCGTTCTTGTCTGACGTGAAGGCTGGTTTAGGGTTAACGGATTATAAAGTTGTGTTGGATGAAACCACCACGACACCAGACCTCATAGATAGAAACATTATGTATGCGAAAATTTATGTTAAACCAGCACGTGCAATTGAATATATTGCAATTGATTTCATTATTACCAACACGGGAGCGTCTTTTGAGGATTAAAAATTTAATTTAGTTCTATTTAATTATAGAAGGAGATATTAGACTAATGGCAATTAAAAATGAACAGTTCTGGAGTTCGACCTCGGTTGATCCAAAAAGAAGTTATCGGTGGATTTTGGTATTAAATCAAATTCCAACTTATGTTATTAAAACATCAGGAAAGCCCAGCTTTACAATCGAGGGTATAGAGCATCAATTTGTTTCTCACACATTTCACTACCCAGGAAGAATTAAGTGGAATACAGTTCAAGTGTCATTAGTCGATCCCGTGATTCCGGATGCTTCTGCCATTGTAATTAAAACCCTGCAGGCTTCTGGTTATGCCCTTCCAGGCACTATGGAAGACGCAAAAAGATCTTTTAGTAAAGCAGACGCTGTTCAGGCCTTGGGCGTACCAAGTATTCAGCAGATTGACGCTAAAGGTCGTGCAATTGAAAAGTGGACTCTCGTTAATGCTTGGTTGTCAGAAGTCAATTTTGGCGAACTGACTTATGAGTCTGATTCTATGGTCGACGTTCAGTTGACTTTTAAATATGATTGGGCACAGTATGAAGGCGCCATCAAAGCAGCAGGCTCGCCACCAGAGCAAATTATGGTTAACGGCATGCCTCAAGAAACTACTATTGCTGGATATCAGGAAGAACTGGGGCTCATAGGCCGAAAGGCTTTTTGATCGCGGGATTTCAATATTATAATATTAGAGGACCACTATGGTAGATTTCTTTTCACCAAAATCTTTTCAGTTTTGGTCTAACCCACAAGCTAGGCCGAAAAGAGTATTTGAAGCTATTTTAGTTTTTCCTGATCTTATTTTTGGTGGCGATGGCTTACAAAATATAGAGCCATATTTGGTAACTAGTTTTAGCCGACCTGGGTATTCTAGAATTGAAACTAAAACTGCCGAATACCAATTACGAAGTGGAGATTTTGCTAAAATTGATTATCCGACACAAGGATTTCAAACTAGCCCTTTAAAAGTTACATTGTTGGACGTTGTTAATCACAATGGAGGCGCTAACACAGCTTCTGCAGTTCAGGCTTCTTTGGCGATGCAACACAAGACCATGGTTTTTCAAGAAGAGGCTGCTGCCGCACAAGAAGGTGAAAAAAATGATAAATATGATAAACTAGTTGAATCATGGAAGGCAAATCCTAGGATGTTTTTTATCATCGAATTGGGTGGCAACGGAAAAAGCGTTGGTCAGTGGCAAATATATACTCCTATTTTGTCGTCTGTAACTTTTTCGGAGATCAATTATAAAAATACTGGCTTTGGCACCATAGATATGATTTTTCAATATGAAAACTTTAAATATGATAATACGTGGGGAGATCGCCTATTAAACAATCGGCTAAAAGTGGTGGGCAAAAATTTACATGAGGCCTCTGACTGGATGGAATCGAAGGCAAGGGCAGTTAGTAAGGCGATGGGATCCCCAGATACGTATCGGAGCAAAGCTCCTGTTGAAAAAACAGGATAATTTTAATTTAAATTCTAAATAAATATATACTATAATACAAGAAAGAGAGGTTTTATATGACTGCAAGATCAAATGAAGGACGCCTGGGATTATCTCCAGAATCAGGCAACGACACCCCAGAGGCACCACAACGGGCCCCTCAAACTTTAAACTTTATTACGCCAACTGAGTTTGTTGAATTGCCAAGCAAGGGCCAATATTATTCACCTAGTCACCCATTGCACAATCAAGAAGTAATTGAAATCAAGCATATGACGACAAAAGAAGAGGACATTTTAACGTCGCAGGCTCTTTTAAAAAAAGGTCTAGCTCTTGATAGGTTGCTTGAAAGTATTATTATTAACACACAGGTTGATGTTGATGATTTGCTGTTGGGAGATAAAAATGCTCTTGTCATTGCGGCCCGCGCCCATGGATATGGAAATATATATGAAACAAAGGTCACATGCCCCTCTTGCGAGGAGTCTCAAGATTATGATTTTGATCTAGGCTCTTTAGAGGTGAAAAGAGTTTCAGAAGAATATAAGGAAAAGAGAAATATAACTTTAAGTGAAAATAACACATTCTTAATTCCATTACCTCAGACTGACTATACTGTAGAAGTAAGATTATTAACTGGTGCAGATGAAAAAAAGATTAACAGCATTGGTGAACATAAAAGAAAGCGTAATTTTCCAGAAAGCCCAGTGACAGATTTTCTTAGAATGTTGATTGTTTCTGTCAACGGCGTTAGCGATGCAAATTCGTTAAACGGCTTTATTAATTCCTTACCAGCGCTGCAAGCTCGATATATAAGAAAAATTTATGATAATCTGGTGCCCAATTTAGATTTAGACCATGATTTTCAATGTTCTCACTGTGGTCATTCGGACCTATTGGGGGTTCCGCTTTCTGCGGACTTTTTTTGGTCTAACAGCTAAATATATCGAAGACGTCTATGAGCAGTTCTTTTATATGAAATATTATAGCAACTGGTCGCTAGCAGAACTCTATAATTTGCCTGTGGGGCTACGCCGCTGGTACTTCGAAAAACTGATATCCCAAAAAGAAAAAGAGCTTGAAGCTCAGAAGCAGCATTCATAACTAAAAACCATTCACTTAACTAATTATAAAAGTAGGACTTATTTAAAGGAAAATTGCTTTTATGGCCGACAAAGACATTGCACAGCTGATCAACAAAATTAAAAACGAGTCTCCGGATGCTGCAAAGGCCCTTGAAGAATCTTTTAATAAGATGACAAAATCTATAGAAAAAGCTGACGCAGTTACGGGGAGATTCGCCACAAACCTTCAAAAAGCATCAGAATCAAAGAGTGCAATGGATACTGCGCTTAATAAAACTTATGAAGGATATAGAGAGGTCATCGATGAAACGCAAGTAGCTACGGAGGCTCGTCTAGGAACCCTCAATGAAATACTTCAAGTCTTAAATGTAAATAAAAGCCAAAATAAAACTTTAATTGCCGACACAGAAAAACTCAAAGTACTCGAAGACAAAAAATTAAAATCCGCTAAAGAATTAACTAAAGAACAAAAAACACTAACAGCCGAACAGTCCAAGCAGCTGAAAATAGCAAAAAACATTACAGCGGAGACAGATAAGACCGCCAGCGCCACAAAGAAAAATTATAGTGGGATCGCGGGTAAGGCCAAGTTTCTTTGGGACAGCTTAAAGCGCGGCGCCACAAGCACCTATAAAGATATAGATTCTTTAACTGGCGGCACAATATCTAAAATTGTGGACGGCACCAAAACTGCAGCAGACAACGCGTCCGACCTTGCGGTTTTCACCGCGATGCAGACAAGCGAGATGAAGAAGCTCTTTGACTTTAAAGCTGAAGCAAAAAAAGCATATAATGAAGTTAGCAACTTGACTACTGGTTTTGCAACTCTAACAGGTCAGATTTTTAATACTGACAGCGCAGTACGCAAAGGAGGAAAATCGATGGCCGGGTTCGCAGAAAAGGTCATGGAACTCCAAAAAAGAAATCGACTTCTTGGCGCAACCATAAAAGATATTACAGAAGCTTATGGAAAGTTGATGACAAGTTCTAAAACTTTTGGAATGCTGATGAGTAATAATAGCAGGGCTAATAAGGGCGCCGCCGATGTTTTAACGGAAGTGGGCTTCCGGCTTTCTAAGGCCGGTTTAAGTACAGAGACTTTCGGCGCAGCCATCGACGTTCTTGGTAAAACATATCGGCGCGGCGACATAATCGGACAAAGCAAAAAACTGGGCATGATGTTTGTTAACATTTCTAGGGCCACAGGCCTTACAACAGAAAAAGTTGGAAAGGACTATGTTGCTGCAATGCAACATTTATCGGCATACACGCTTCCGGAAGCCAATGCCATATTTAAAAAGTTGTCAGCTACAGTTGCAGAAACTGGTGTGGAAATGTCAGAACTGTTAAAAATTAGCACAGGCTTTGATGATATGGAAAAAGCTGCTGGCGCGGTTGGTGATTTGAATGCGATGATGGGCGGCCCATACCTCAATACTCTTGATATGGTCAACGCCTCAGAAGAAGAGCGTATCGCGATGCTCAGAAATATGATATCTGAAAGTGGCGAATCTTTTAATACGATGGACCGCTTTAAAAAGAAAGCAATTGCGGAAGCTATTGGCACAGATGTTAAAAATGCGGCTGGGCTCTTATCGGGTAGCCAAAGCGCAATTGAGAGCATGACGTCATCTGTAGACAAGCAGGGCGCCTCATATAATCAATTAAGCCAGGCAGCTGCCAAAAATGCCACTTCTATGGACCAACAGATGAATGCCACAAAACAAAGCATGGTTTTGATGAAGGGGTCGTTTGCAAAAGTCGACAGTATGGGTAGAAAAATGGTTCGAACAATGAGCGAATATGGCGAAGCCGTGAAAGAAAAATTTGGGGGCGCAATTATAAACACACTAGACAATGTAAACCTTAAATTTGCCAAAATGGTCAAGTTAATGAAAGATGGGTCACTCAGCGCCATGACTGATCTTGCGGCTATGATGACGGCAGTTTCAGCCGCAGGGGGAATGGAGAATCTTGCCGTCGCTGACGCTGGTATTAATATAATGAAGGGCAAGGGCTATGAGGGCTTTGAGAAGCCCACAACTTTAGAAGAAGGAGTCAAAGGCCGAAGCTTCGCTGCATCGCCAAGAAAAGCAGCTGCTGCACCGGGCGGCGCCGATGCAGGCGGCGGAGGACTGAGTGACTTCTTCAGCAGCCTTGTCGAAAAAATATCAGGCGCCCAGAACAAGCCTTCTGCACCTACAGTTGTTAAAAATGAAATTATAGTTAAAATGGACAGCGAAACAATTGCGCAGAAAACGCACGAAAAAGTTATGAAACGACAAGCTCTTAATCCAGCGAATCGATGATAGTAGTGAGAAAAGGAGACAATAAATAATGCAGCGCGCCAACACGATTAATAAACGTCAAGAAAAGTATAAAAAGCTTGTTATTCAGCCGCTACATGTCAATATGGGCCCCATTGAGCTTCCTGTTGAGAATTTAGATTTAAGTCAGCAATTTACACCTAAATATAGCCAACAAGAAGCTTATGGTCGTATGGATCCCATCGTAACTTTTCAAAACACATCAAGGACAATAAACATAAATTTTATTTGTCAATCGCATCACTTTCTTGATGGTCCGGACGGAGTTATCAACAACATTGATTCAATTAATAAGTTAACTCAATTGCTTTATCCTTCTTATCAGGGCGACACTAATCATGCTTTATTAAAATCGCCGCCATTTTTTAGAATTAAATATGGCAACTATCTTGGAAGTTTTGATACTATAGGGGGTATTTTAGGCAATCAGGCTGGCATAACAGGATATATAACTAACCTAGGACATCGAATTGGTCAAGTGGCAAGAAATGTGGCGTTTGGGTCCAACTCTGGCAACGGCTATCGAGCACTCCCTCGTGAAGTGTCGGTGAGTCTTTCTTTTGCGGTGGTTCATGATAAGCTAGTTGGATGGTACCGCGATCAATTCAGCCCCAATGGCTATGGTGGTAATTTTCCCTATAATGTGCGTTCTAGTACGGGTGTGGCCACGGGCCAGGCGCCATCGAGGGAGACGCCGCCGAATCAAGAACCTACTGACACTCCTGAAGATCCCGGAAAGGCCGCCGGAAAAACGCAGACAACAGCAGACACAACTGGGAAAGAGCCTGACCCACAGGAAGGTAAGGCAGGCGTCAAGAACAAGCTCGCGAAGGCGCAGAGCAAATATTTCATGGACGGTGAGTTTTGCACCGAGAGGGCCACTGGTCATCTCTGGGCCGGTGGTGAGTGGAACAAGCCTGCAGGGTGCAAATAATAAAGGAAAGATAGATTATGGCATACAATTTTTCAAGATATCGAAATCGAGACATTTTTGTGAATAGGGATCCAAGCTACATAAATCAGCTAAATGCGAGAAAAGTCGACCAGATTGCACAGTTTGGAACTGCAAAATTTAAATGGCCAACTGAAGGGCTGCTAGGCGCCATAACTATTGAAAGAGAATATTGGGGCACTGGCCATCGTTTTTATAAATTAGCAGATAAATATTATGGCGATGCATCTTTGTGGTGGATAATACCATGGTTCAATCAAAGGCCATTAGAATCTGATTTTAAAGCAGGGACTCCAGTGATGATACCTTTACCGTTAGAGTTGGTTTTAAACTTTTTTAAATAAGGAATTGAATTATGACAGATTGTGGTGGCACAGGAAAAAAAGCAACCCAAGCATTTAAAAATGCCAAAACAAAAAGATCTTGGTGGAAGCAAGGATATTTAATGAATATGGCGCCTCAGTTGACGCACGAACTCAAAGGCTCATCCGGCTCTCAGCAAAGTAAATTTATTAAACAGCTTAAAACTAACGATGGCACAGATTATATAAATATATTGACTACCAATAGTTCTGTAATGTCATTTTTTGATGGGAGGCCTGTTGATTATAGTCAATTAGTGCCTCACATTGAAATATACAAAGTTTATGTTCATAGTAAAAAAGGGCCCGACGGCTTACCCGATATATCTCAAGTAAAATTTCCTTTTCAAGCTTTTCAAGACTTCGATCAGTGGTCCGCTGCCCTCAAGGGCCAGCAGCTTTTCAGAGGGAGAGATGCCGGTATACAGAAAGTTGATGTAAAAATGGAGGGTCGTGGCAAAAACCCTGTTCAATCGAATATCATGAATATTACAATTAAATTCTTTTTTAATGATATCCAGACGCTATTTGCCCCAATCGCAAAAGATGATGCCACTGGAAGTTTTATAACTTATTCAGATTTAATTCGCTATCCCCCATCTTTGAAGAAAAAGGGAATATCAAAGCGCTTTATGCAGAGTAACACTCCGTTTAGAATAAAATTGGTGCTGGGCTGGTCTGTAAATCCTAAAAATTTACACTTGAGAGCGCAGACCTACGGGGCTAAATTTATTGACGCAGTTGAAAATAGTAAAATAACAATTGTGGCTGATATGTGGACCCACAATATGGAATTTAATCAAGATGGCTCCGTGGCCTTAACTGTGGAGTATAAGGGCGCCCTAGAGTCTGCATTTTCTTCAACTGCTGCTAATATTTTAGATAATTTTAATACTAGTGCTGATGAAAACTTTAGTAGTATTAAGAACAAGATAGCTCAGGCCGACGAGGCGTTCTATTCCGAGCAAGGGCCCATGGCTATGTCGCTGCCATCTGGGGCCAAAGGCGCCTATAACAGCATGTTGAATATTCAAAAAGCTAATGCGCATTTAGAAAAAATCCGCGCCGACTTGAAAAAACATGCCCCCACGAAAGAGAGCCCATATCCAAAGGACTTAGTGAGCGCCTATCAGAAAGTTGGCAAAGCATACGAGTCTCTTGATCATTCGAGCGCCCGGAAGGCGATGGGCCGCAACGCGTTGAAGGAACTGCAAGCCATGGCCAATATGGGGCCAGATCCAACAGCAGCTGAACTTCGCAAGAAAGATCGCGCCATCAATAAAGCTACTGCCCAAATTAATAGAAAAATAAAGCAAGAGCAGCAAATGGGGATGAAGACCAAAGGAAGGGGCGAAAAATACGTCAACGCCGTCAAAGCTTATCAAAAAAATCGCCGCGCCCTTATGCAAGAAATGAATAAAGTGAAAACGCACTTGAGAGGGAAGCATCTTTTTGAATATGTTGAATACATGAGAATGAACGGAAGAGTTGCGTGGATCTCAACCGGCAAAAAATCACAGTTTTCTACCTACCAGAAGCTTTTAGAGACGATAGAGGAGCAGGGTGGAAGCGTGAAGGGGGAAAAGCGAATTGCAAATGAGGCGGCAAAGCTTGACAAGGCAGTAAAAGCCACCGCAGCGGATTCGTCCTCTGATAAATCTTCTACTTCAAAAGCAGAGAGCGCCAGTAAGAAAACAAAAGGGGGCTCTTCAAAAAAAGGTTCGCGTACAAAGAAAGAGTTTGAAGCTAACATATGGGGGGCGTCAAAGTACGAGAGCGGCGATAAGTTGATGTTTTTTACTTTAGGCGATTTGATTAGTGCAATATTTGCAAAAGGAAATCTTGGCGCGCTGGTAGAAGAACAGGTTCCAAATTTTAGAATATTGTTTGGCGAATATGAAGTGCCGACGCTTGGTACCACTGGCGACACCGTGAGAATGAATTTATATTATTTGCCAATTTCTTTGGAAATATTTCAGAATTTTGTTGCGTTAAAGATTGTTGGTAGCGGCCGCGGTACTTACCCTCTTTTGCAATTTATATTTGATTTAGTGAAATTTGTGATGGACAAACTACAAGGAGTTTTTGGTAAGGCTGCTCAATTTTCCCCTGCAGGCGTTGCCCCAGTAAACTTTAAATTAGATTTAACTTCTGTTGACCTAGCAAATAACATCAGAGGAAAGCCTCTTCTTGATGACGCGTCCCACGAAATTAACCTTTCTGGCGACGCTGGCGCCCTAAGTGCTCTAGAAAAACCACTTATAAAAAATACTACAAACACTTTTGTTTTTCACGCTCAAAAATCATTTACCTCACAAGCCAAACAAAACAAGACCATGTATAGAGGTAATATGCAAGAAGATTTAAGTCGAGGCATATTTCATTTTTGGGTTGGGGGCCCGAATAGAGGAATATTAAAGAAAATTGAATTTAAAGAAGCAAAAAATAACTTGTTTTCTACTGCCCTAATGAGAGGGGGCCAAGATGAAGGAGATGAAGCTTCCGGACAAGGTATAATTAAGCCGTCAAAATACACATGCACAGTTACTTTGGTGGGTAATCCTTTTTTCTTTATAGGCCAGCTGTTTTATGTTAATACTGATATGATAAGTGCCGGTCATTTTGCGGCAGAAAATATTTTAAATGGTGGCTATTATGTTGTTACTAGCGTTGATAGTGCGTTTGGCTCTGATATGTGGGAAACAACAATAACAGGCGTCTTGAATATTCCAGATCGCGCCATTCTTGGCAAAAGGGCGTCAATTCTGAATAGCGCTCCAATTAGGCCGCTAAGCTCACTTTCGCCCGAAGATGCTGCTATGGTTGAGAAACAAATTAATGCGCGCGACCAAAAGTTGATATCCGCTGCCACCGAACAGGATAGATATCAATTAGCTAAACTTCCGCGCATTGGAGATACGGATGCTGGGCAAGCACTAGTTAAAAGTCTCCCAGAGTAACTATTTAATGTAAGAGGAAACGTTTATAATATGGGTTATATCACACCGCCGCCGTATGGCAAAAATAATTTAAAAAACCCCTTTATGTTCGAAGAGAGACTCGCGTATAAGCAAGCGTCTTTTTCGTATCCGTATGACCCGGTACCACTTGATATGATTTATGAAAAGCCTTTTTATGGCAAGGTAGATATATATGGAAACACTGTGTATCCTTCTGAAGTTAATATGGTTCAGTTACCAGGAAGCGGCCTTCTCTTAGTACATGACTTTGTAGCAAAAGCATTTAATAGGCTTAAAGAAGTAGTGGATTTACATATTACTTCAAGGGAAAGAAGGTTTGCAGATATTTTTTCGGGAGGCTTTGTTCCAAAAGCTGCAACAAGAAATTTCCACAAACTCTATCAAGAACATTTTGTGGAAAATGTATATAATGTTTTTACCAACGATTATATCTTAAATACGCCGGAAAATAATAGAAATGTAAAGAAATTTTCTGACTACGTAAAACAATTTGTTGATTTTTCCGAATTTATGCAAGATCAGTTCCCCATTACTAAAACCGGCTTTATAATGTCGACAATGTGCCCTAATGCAATAAGCGGACTTATAATAGAGGTTGAAAGCGCACCCATGTCGGATGACGCTTTGAAATATGAAAATTTTATTTCTAAGCCATCTTTTGCTGAGTATTTAAAAGTGGCTTCAGGTTTTGGGTTTTATGTAGATAAACATTGCCCTTGGCGATTGGCTGTAAATATGGACCACTGGTATATGAATCAGGCCTTCATGGCAGCGTTTGGTACCACGTTAAAAGATAATATAGTTTTTAAAGACTATTTTTATAGAGCAGAATATTATTCATATGAAGACTTTAAAGCTAGAATGTGGAATGGATATCAAATGTTAATTTCAAGCCCAGATACTGTTTCATATGGGCTTGTACCTCAAGTTAAAAATTGTATAAAAACAACGTGGGGAGATGTGGCAAGCAACACATATAATACTGTTTACACCGAAGGTCTCCGCGAGCCCCTGTCTGATGAATATGATGGGAAATTTCAATTAGATTATCCTGATTCTTTCTTCTTGCCTCACTATTTTAAAATTCGCACTTCTGAAAGTGAGTTAAATTACGACGATAAAGATTTTAGAGCTAAATTAAAAAAGATATTGAATATAAACAAAATAAGAGGAGTCCACGAAGCAATTAATTTAATTGAAAAGTATACTAAGCAATCAAAAATTTATGTTAAAAATGCAAAAAATGAAAATTACCCCTCTCGTATAAAATATTTTGGCAATTCTGTAAATTCGGGCTTGCATTCTTATGAAGAACCTGATAAGGTGTTATCGGATGTTGAAGTACAAGAAGCCGAATACCAGATGTATACAGGGGCTGAAGAGGAAGATTTTGAAAACTGGAGCGGTCCTTGATGCTAAACACATAACAAATTTACAATTTTCTTGTTATAATAACAAGAGGAGTTTATAAAGGGATGCTTTTTCAAACGTTCGATGATAAAAAAGATTGCCTTGCGATATATGCATGCGGCAAATTATATACAAAAAAGCTTCCCAAGAAAGACTTGTCGCTCACTTGGGATTATTCTGAAAGCGTACGTGGAGAAAGCATTGAATATGCAAAATATTATTGTGGTGGCAAGTCTTTATCCGAAGTGTGCCCCTCTTATCTTTTAAAAGACTGGGAAGGGATAAATAATAAATTAAAAGCATTTCACACCGCTGCAAAGGAAGCCAAATTGGACTTAAACCAATATTGTTATTTTGATTTACTTCCGGAGCACATTCTCTTGGAATATGGCAAAATAAAAAATCAAATTTCAGCTTATGTTTTTAAAAAATACGAAAAGCCAGAAGATTATGATTTTAAAGTAAATTTGGCCAAGGTCTTAACTGAGATAAAAAATACGAAATTAAATATTGATGAATCCCGCCTTAAGCCAAGGAGGCATGAATTTAGAGTGAGGATGTTTTTAAAAAAACTTCAAAGAGTTGAGCCATATGTTGTATACCAGATGGATGGAACTAAAACAGGCAGACTGACTACGAGCCAGTTTCCCATTCTCACGCTAGACAAGAGTTATCGTAAAATTTTGTCTCCAAAAAATCATTGGTTTATGGAATTGGATTACAACGCTGCTGAGCTTCGCGTAATACTCAGTCTTTTGGGAAAAGAACAGCCAAAAGACGACATACATGAGTGGAATTTAAAAAACATATTTAGAAACATTGGGACGAGGGCCACGGCTAAAAAAAGAGTATTTGCGTGGCTTTACAATCCAGAATCAAAAGACTATCTTTTAAATCGCGCTTATGATCGCGACTCCGTGTTACAAAAGCACTTCAATGGTAGTCAAGTGACTACCTTTTATAACCGAACTATTGATTCTGATGGCCATCATGCATTAAATTACATTATTCAGTCGACTGCCGCCGATTTGTTTTTGCGGCAAATGATTAAAGTGTGGGACTTTTTAAAAGATAAAAAATCTAACATTGCTTTCTGTTTGCATGACTCCTTGGTAGTTGATTTGCACGAAGAAGAGGAAGTGCATGTAAACCAAATAAAAAATATATTTTCAGAAACAGAATTGGGAACGTTTAAAGTTAATTCTTTTGGAGGAAAAAACTTTGGCGAGATGAAGAGGTTAAATATCATATGAAAACAATTGTTGGACTAGGAAAGGCAGGATGTAACATTGCGGATAAATTTTCTCAATATTCTCAATATGAAATTTATAAAATTGACGTTGGGCTGGAACAGAGCGCCCGGTGTTATAATTTTCCAGAATTTGAAGCGTTAGAAGACTATGAAAATAGATGTCCAAATTTTAAGAAATTCTTTCAAGGGCTGAGTGGTGAAATATTATTTGTGACCAGTTGCGGTAACATTTCGGCAGCCTCTTTGCGCATATTAGAATATTTAAAGGACACGTGTGAGGTTAGTGTATTATATATTCGCCCAAATCGCTCTCTTCTCCCACAGATTAAAATATTAAACGATAATGTGCTTTTTAGTGTTTTACAGGAGTACTCTCGATCTGGACTTTTTGAAAGAACGTATTTGATCGATAACTTAAAAATAGAAGAAATTGTTGGGGACATCCCTGTACGGGAATATTTTACTAAGCTAAATGAAGTGATCGTATCAACAATTCACATGATAAATGTTTTTCAACATTCAAAATCTGAAATGGACACACTTGATAGAATAGCAGATACCGCAAGAATATCCACCTTTAGTTTAGTTTCATACGAAAAAAATGAAGAAAAGATGTTTTTTGATCTTGACATCCCTCGTGATAAGTGCTATTATTATGGGGTGCCTGAAGAAATATTAAAAACTGATGGAACTTTAATGAAAAAAGTTTCAGATCAGCTTAAAATTTTGAAGCAATATGATAAAATAAGGGTCAGTTATGGCATTTATTCAACGAATTATGATGTGCCTTACATTTATGGTTTGTTGAGTAGTTCCGTAGTCCAAAATGATAATTTTAGACTTGACAAAGAAATTGATTTATAGTAATATAATAAACTAGCGGCGTGAGAGAGTTATCACGTTGACTTTACCAAAGGGAGAAAATAAAATATGGCTATTGATATGAAGAGAATGCGAGAGCGCAAAGTCGCTCTAGACAACAAGGGTGGCAACAGCAATCGCTTTTGGCGCCCACAGGATGGAGAACAAACTATCCGAATCGTTCCAACTGAAGATGGAGATCCTTTCAAGGATTATTGGTTCCATTACAACGTTGGCGATAACCCTGGCTTTCTTAGCCCAAAGCGAAACTTTGGGGAGGACTGTCCACTAGACTCTTTTGTGCGCCAGCTTTGGCAGGAAGGCACTGAAGATAGTAGACGAATGGCTAAAAAGCTTTCCGCACGACAACGCTTCTTTGCGCCCGTCATTGTACGAGGCGAAGAAGATAAAGGCGTACGTGTTTGGGGCTTTGGAAAGACCGTTTACGAAATCCTGCTGAATCTCGTACTCAACCCAGAGTATGGAGATGTCACCGACGCTGAAGCAGGAACAGACCTTGTTCTTACTTACGGAAAGCCCTCGGGTGCAACATTCCCAGTAACACAGCTTACACCCCGCCGACGAAGTTCCCCACTTTGTAAAGAGCCTGAGAGATGTCGTGAATACTTGGAAGGTATTCCAGATTTCGATGAGCTTTTTGCTAGCAGCCGCAAGACCTTTCAAGAGGTCCAGGCAATGCTAGACGAATTCCTTTTGGGTGAAGATAGCCCTGAAGAGAATTCTTCGGAAACTATTAAGTATGATGGCAGTGAGAAGAAAAATGATAGTTCTTCCGTTGACCAAGCTTTTAGCGATCTGCTTAGTAGTTAATGTGTAAACCGCAGGGAGGCATGGGTTTACAGATGCCTCATTTACTTTAATCGGAGAATTTTATGTCCAAACTTTGTGAATCAGCACAAGATAATAATAGAGAAACACAACAGAAAGAATATTTTGGCTTTAAAAATGTTGAACATTCCAGAGATGCTAAGTGGGATGTGTATTATAAAATGCCGATAGATTTCAAAACTAGAAATATTCTTAAAGGAGGTGGGGTGTCGACCAAGAGGAAGTTTAAGTTGCAAACTTTAAAAGAGTGGGAAAATACGGCTTTAGTAGTGTCAGATTATGAAGAAAAAGACTGCGTTTTAGATAGTCATTATATTATTTTGCCCCCAGTGCTTTTAGAGTGGCGCGCCCAGCAAGAAAAAAAGTTGAGATATAATGATAGAGCCTCTTATTATCCCTTGTCAGAGGTTGATAAACTTCAAAAAACATTAGAAGATAATGATTTATTTGACAAATTTGAGGCGCTATTTGAGCAGTTTAGAGCGCAAGCTCACCTAAACGATCCCAGGTTACCAACCACACTGTTTAAAACAGGGGGTAAACAAATAGTAATTGAAGGGAAGAAGACTAAAACAAGACACCCAGAGTGTTTTATAAAGGTTCCAACAGGTGCCAACAAGGCAAAATTTCTTAGAGAAACAATCGATTCATATATTCAGGAGGTCAGTGGTGGCAAATAGTAAAAAAGCTGGCAAGCTTTCTATTGCTGATATGCGCAAGCTTATCAACAAAAAAGCTGGAATGAATGTTGCGCACAATTTAAATGAAGACAGTCCAACGATTGTAAAGGACTGGATTCCTACTGGATCGCGGTGGCTTGATAGTATTGTCTGTCGAGGAAAGCTCGCAGGAATTCCCATGGGAAAAATTGTAGAGATTGCTGGATTAGAATCCACTGGAAAATCTTATATGGCAGCACAAGTTGCTGCAAACGCTCAGAAAATGGGGATTGATGTTGCCTACTTCGATTCAGAATCTGCAATTGATCCTGGCTTTTTAGAGAAAGCTGGGTGTAATGTAGATGATTTATTGTATGTACAGGCAACTTCTGTAGAGTTTGTATTAGAAACAATTGAAGAATTGCTTGGTTCAAATGAAAATAGAATGCTTTTTATCTGGGATTCTCTCGCCTTAACTCCAGCCGTTTCAGACATTGAAGGAGATTTTAACCCTCTTTCATCGATGGCAGTAAAAGCTAGAATTCTTGCAAAAGGCATGTCAAAACTTACAGTCCCAATTGCAAATAGTCAATCAACGTTTCTTGTATTAAACCAGCTTAAAACCAACATCACTAGGAGCCCTTCAGAGACCCTTACAACGCCCTTTATGACTCCAGGCGGTAAAGCTATGATTTACGCTTATTCGTTGCGTATATGGCTTACAGGGCGCAAAGCAAAGGCCTCTTTTATTACAGACGATAAAGGATATCGAATCGGATCCGAAGTGAAGGTAAAACTTGAGAAATCTCGTTTTGGCACTGCCGGAAGACAATGTAATTTTAAGATTTTATGGGGAGAAGAAATTGGTGTACAAGATGAAGAAAGCTGGCTGGATGCGATCAAAGGTTCGCAACACCTATCTAACAGTGGTGCATGGTTTACGCTTGATTATGGTGATGACACGTCCGACAAATTCCAGAGTTCGGGTTGGAAAAAGAAACTTGAAGATCCTAAATTTAAACAACGAGTTTTAGAAATTATGGATGAAGAAGTTATTATGAAGTTTGATGAACGCATCGGATCTGCAGAATCTTTCTATGAAGAGGAATAATACTCTTTTAAATACTATTTAATATAGTCAAGGAGATTATTCCATGAAACTAACCAAAAACCAATTAAAACAACTAATCAAAGAAGAACTAATTAATGAATTAGGCGAAGATTGGGAAAAAGAAGTCCAAACTCAAGAAGGCTTATCGCCCCTGACCAAAGAACAAGCAGAAGCTCTAGTTCAAGAACTTAATACAACTGCACGCGGCGACACTGATATAAACGCTAATGAATTAATTGCCCAAGATAAAGGTTGGGTTTTGCCGGAATGGCAAAGAGCCAAATCTTTAGCAATAGAGTTGATTTGGGTGTTGGCCAAATCACCAGATGAGATGCAACATTTTGGCAAAACGAAGCACTCTGTCCAGAGCGCTCTGAGCGCATATTCCAAAACTTCTGGTTTTTCTGGTGAGGCGCCTTACCCGTCGAAAGACTCGGCAGCCGAGGGAGAATAATTTCAATGAAACTAAAACAATCTCAACTGCAAAAAATTATTAGAGAAGAACTTAAAAGAATTCTTTCCGAGGGCGATGTTATTAAAGGCCCATGGGGCAAAGACGAGGATGAAAGAGAATATGAAGGCTCTCCTGCGTGGCAGCAAGATCAAGACTACAAAGAAAGAGAAGCGGAACATAAAGAAAGAGACGAAGATGAACTTCCAGAAGAATTTCAATATGAATATGTTTTAGATGAATTAGTTAACGTCGCTAGAGATGCTGTAATGTCCTTAGCAATTGAAAAATTAAAAAAAGCCAACGCCTTTTCACCATCGGGCGGCGATGATCTCGGCGCCTCGCGAATGACAGCCAATGATGTTGAATTAGAAATTGAAGAAGGATTGTTGGACGCTCTTAAGCCGCTAGCTAAAACGATTTATTATAAAGAAAAAGAAGCAGCGCAAGAAGATGAATGGTAAGACACTATCCCGCCTTCAGACTGGGAAGATTAAAACTTGAAATTAACTAAGTCTAGACTTAAACAAATTATCAAAGAAGAATTGGCCCGTGCGTTAGAAGAAAAAGGCATTTCCACCCCCAATGATAAAGATGTAATTCCAGTGCCACGTCCCAATACGCCTTCATCAAAGTCAAAAGTAAGGAAATCAAAAGGAAACGAAAGCGCTCTAAAACATGGTGTTCTTTCAGAAGAGGAAGAACTAGAAGAGCGCAAGTTGTCAAAAAAAGAAGACAACAAAAAAGAAAAGGTTGTTAAAGGCATGAAAAAAAACAAGTCAGATTTCAAAAAGCGCTATGGCAAAGATGCCGAAAGCGTGATGTATGCAACCGCAACTAAAATAGCAAAACAAACCGCATAAAGTCCTTGACATATCTTTTATAGTCTGATACGATGTCCTTAATGGAAATGTATATTCCAAGCAACAAAACAAAGAAGTTTATAGAATTGGCTGGCAACGTTGCTAATCAAAGCGACTATCCACAATTTAAGCATGGTGCAGTTTTGGTTAAGGCTTCGTCTGTGATCAACACTGCATTTAATAAAAATGGTTATTGTAGTTTTGGTGCACGATTTTATGAAGGCAACTCAGCCAACGTCACACTTCATGCAGAACTAGCTTCAATCCTAAATATTGAGCGAGAAAATACTGAAAATTCAACAGTATATACAGTGCGCATTAATAGTGCAGGCGAATATCGCCTAAGTAAACCATGCAGAATGTGTGAGGATGCCATGAGGTTCTGTGGTGTGAAGAGAGTAGTTTATTCTACGAATGACGGCTTTGAAGAAATGAGGTTAAAATGAAAAGAGTAATGATTATTGACGCTCTCAATCAATTTTTGAGAGCATATATTGTAAATCCAACGTTATCTACCAATGGAGATCCAATTGGCGGTACCGCAGGGTTCTTAAAGATCCTACAAAAGCTTTGTCGAGAGATTAAACCTGACAGAGTTATTATTTGTTGGGATGGTCAAGGCGGCAGTGCCCGACGAAAAATTGTAAACAAAAATTACAAAGAAGGAAGAAAACCTTTACGACTTAATCGCGATGTTAAAAATCTTACTCAAGAAGAAGAGCTTCAAAATAAGATTTGGCAACAAGTGCGTTTAGTTGAATATTTAAATAATTTTCCAGTGACGCAGCTAGTTTCAGATGGCGCTGAAGCCGATGATGTAATATCTTTTATTGTACAGCATCCAGGTTTTTGGGGCTGGCAGAAAGTAATTGTTTCAAGCGACAAAGATTTCTTTCAATTGCTTGATAGCGAAACTGTGGCATATAGGCCAACTCAGAAAGAAATATTAAATAAGAATAATATTGTTGAGAAGTTCGGAATTCATCCAACCAATTTTGCGCTAGCGCGCGCCATAGTTGGAGACAAAAGCGATAACTTAGATGGAGTCCCAGGTATAGGTCTGCCAACTGTAGCAAAGCGATTGCCCTTTCTTGCAGAAGAAAAAACATATGGTATTGACAAAGTAATTGAATTCTGCGATAATACAAACTCAACTTTGAGAGCTTATAAAAACATTTCGGAAAGCGAAGATCTTATAAAAGAGAATTATAAATTAATGCAATTGTATAGTCCAAGTATATCAGTGCAAAATAAAACTAAAATTAAATGCACCATCAGAGACTCTGATTTAACTTTTAATAAAACTGCCACAAATGGAATGTTTTTGGAAGATGGAATCGGGAATACCAATTGGAATGATTTGTTTATAGCTTTTAGAAAAATTGTAGTAGGTGCAAAGGAATAATAATGCCTTCGTAGCTCAGTTGGATAGAGCATCGGACTTCTAATCCGAGGGTCACAGGTTCGAATCCTGTCGAGGGCACTTAAAAAGGATATAAATATGAATAACGAAGTAAAAGAAATATTGATTGGGTTGGTTGATTATTATAATGCAATTGGCACAGAAAGCGATCCTGGGATCCAAGTGTTTGAAAGCTTAGTACAGAGATCGTCTGCGGAGCTTAAGAAAGAATCAGTAGGAAAATGAGAGTATTTTTAATTTTATTAATGTTGTCGGGCTGCGCCCTTCATGTTGAAGAGCCACACGCTCCTTGTGGGTACGACGAAACCCCTTATTATGAAATACCTTCTGCGTGTGACGCCCACTGTTGTGTCTGGCATATGGACGATATATATTTCTACAGTGAGTGCGCAGAAGTTTGGTGTTATGATGAACATGTATGCGGATGGCAGCTTTTTGAGCACTTTTGTTATCCTGTTTAGCTTGACATTTAATAAAGGATTTGTTAATATATAAAAATGAATATATTTGCTATTGAAGGCAGCGGCGACAACGTTGATTGGGTTAAATCTGCACAGTCTCAAGATAACTATCGAGTTGTCAAGATGATTTTAGAATCTTGCCAAATGTTATGCACTGCCTTAAATGAACAAGCAGGCGAGCAAATTGCGCCTTATCGGTCGACACACAAACATCACCCATCGACAAAATGGGTGTGTACTTCATCAGCAAATTTTGAATCTTTGGTGGAGCACACCATGGCCATGATTGAAGAATATGCGGAGCGCTTTGGAAAACCACATAAATGTCTATATGTTTTAGAACGATGTTTAGAGTTGTATAATCCAGCGCGCTTTCCACAACATGAACCAACAGTGCTCCCGCTAGCGATGCCGCCAGAATATAGGTCAGATAGCATCGTAGAGTCATATCGCAGGTTCTATGCGTCCAAGCCGCGTATGCGTTATCCAAAAGATAAAGTTCCGCACTGGTTTATAGACTATCGAGGGAACAGGCAATACGATATTGTGACAAAAGCAGTTGACAAACAAAAAAATATAGGGTAGAATACGTAGTATGATTTGGCTGAATGGTGGAATGGTAGACACAACGGACTTAAAATCCGTTATCTGGAACGGGTGTGAGGGTTCGAATCCCTCTTCAGCTACTTAAAAAGGAGAAATGATATGGTTTATTTTATAATTGGAGCTTCAGTATTAGGAGCAATTTTGGTTGCTAGGCGCATGTTTAAGCAATCTAAATTAGAAGAACAATATCTAAGGTCTTGGGACAAACGATGATTTTATACCGGAGTAGCTCACTGGCAGAGCGCCGCCCAGTAGGAAACCAAAGATCCGCGCACCAGACAAACACGGGGATGATCGACCCGCTGGTAAAGTAGCGATTGACGGGGTAAAGAGGTGGAAACACTGTGAGAGTTTTGAGCAGTGGATCTATGTTACGAGGCGGAGGTAGGTGGTTCAATTCCAGCCCTCCGGTATCATAATGCGCTTGTAGCTCAGTAGGTTAGAGCACCACTCTTATAAGGTGGACGTCCTTGGTTCAAGTCCAAGCAAGCGTACTGAAAATGGATCGGTAACTCAGCTGGAAGAGTAGCGGACTCTTAATCCGTTGGTCGTGGGTTCGAGTCCCACCCGATTCACTGAATATATTCCCGTAGCTCAGTTGGTAGAGCAGGCGGCTCATAACCGCTCGGTCGTAGGTTCGAGTCCTACCGGGAGTACTAAAACTTTGGAGGTTTATGAAAATAGCAATTGGTATAGCACTTTTTGCTGTAGGGAACATAATAGCATGGTTTCAATTTAATTCTCAATTTGTATGGGATTGGTGGAAAGATAAACCACTGTTGTCTAATATTATTTTTGCTATTCCTATGGGACTTTGTTTTTGGTATGCTATTAAATATATAGTAGAAGATACAGGCCTTTTATGGACTTCAAAGCTTATTGGCTTTGGTGTCTCTAATGTTATTTTTGCTATATTAACATATGCTCTTTTGAAAGAAAGTATACTTGTTCCTAAGACTTTGATTTGTTTACTTTTGTCGGTTATTATTATTGGAATACAAATAACATGGAAGTAAATAGCAAAATTGTTCTTGACATCTTTACGTTAAAGGTGGTAGAATATAATTCTGGAGGCTGTAATATTGAATTACAATGAAAAAGAAGATTTTTCTCAATTTGGGAAATCTTTTCAAGAAAATCTATGTCAATTAATTCTTCATGACCGCAGCTTTGCTGATCAAATGAAAGAAGTTTTAAATATTAATTTTCTTGAGTTTAAGTATCTGCAAGCTTTTGTACGGAGAATTTTTAACTATAAAGAAAAATATGGAAAACAACCTTCTGTATCTATCATGACAACGATTTTAAGAACTGAGTTAACAATTGAAAACGAATTGGTTCAAAAACAAGCTCGTGATTTTTTTGCAAGGATGCTTAAAACAGAAGTGCAAGATGCAGAGTACATAAAAGACATTGCAGTTGATTTTTGTAAGAAACAAATTCTTAAAGAAGCAATATTAAAATCTGTTCCTCTCCTTAAAAAGTCATCATTTGAAGAAGTTCAAAAATTAATCAACGATGCTATGAAACTCGGGACAGACAATGATAGTGGATATCATTATCTTAAAGATTTTGAAGCAAGATTTGAAATTAAGGCACGCAACCCTCAAACAACGGGATGGAAAGTTATTGATGACTTATGTAAAGGGGGGTTAGGAAAAGGAGAACTTGGTGTTGTTATTGCGCCCACTGGCGCAGGCAAATCAATGGCGTTGGTCCATTTGGGCGCGCAAGCGATAAAAGAAGGAAAAGTTATAATTCATTATACCCTAGAACTGGCAGACACAATTGTTGCTTCTAGATATGATAGTTGTATAACTGGAATTCCTTTGAGAGATATCTTTAGTCGTAAAGATGAAATTTATGAGGAGATTAAAGATTTAAAAGGACAGCTAATTGTAAAAGAATATCCTACTAAATCTGCCGGTGTCACCACACTTCGTAATCATTTGGAGAGGTTACGCCAGCGCGATATTATCCCCGATTTAATCATCGTAGATTATGGAGATTTATTACGAGCTAAATCACAAAAAGATGAGAAAAGACACCAATTAGAATCTATTTATGAAGAGCTAAGAAGTTTGGCTCAAGAGTGTAAATGTCCACTGTGGACAGCTTCTCAAACGAACCGATCCGGCTTGAATGCTGAAGTTATAACGATGGAGGCTATCAGCGAAGCATTCAACAAATGTTTTGTGGCAGATTTTATTTTCTCAATTTCCAGAACTATTCAACATAAGAATAACAACGGGGGGAGAGTTTTTGTTGCTAAAAATAGAAATGGCCCTGACGGCTTGGTTTATCCTATCTTTATGGATACGGCTAATGTTACAATAGATGTGTTATCCCAGATCGAGACATATGAGGAAATCAAAAAAAGTGAAATTAAAAAACAAGAAAAATCCTTAAAAGATAAATATAAAACTTATAGGAAACAAAGAGGGAATAATACATGAATCACGAAGTGGCAACACAAATTCTATCAGACATCACAGTTTACATGAAGTACGCACGCTATCTTCCCAAGAAAAATAGAAGAGAGACGTGGAAAGAGCTAGTTACGCGAAATCGTAAAATGCATATTAAAAAATATCCTCAACTAAAAGAAGAGATTAGAGAAGTATATAAATACGTTTATAATAAAAAAGTTTTGCCTTCGATGCGCTCAATGCAGTTTGGGGGGAAGCCAATTGAAGTTGCTCCTAATAGGATATTCAATTGTGCTTATTTACCAATTGATCATTGGCGCGCCTTTGGAGAAGTTATGTTTCTTTTGTTGGGCGGCACAGGCGTTGGATATAGCGTCCAGCACCATCATACAGAAAATTTACCAGAAATAAATAAGCCAAACAAAAATCGTACTCGCCGTTATTTAATTGGAGATTCAATTGAAGGTTGGTCTGATGCTGTTAAAAATTTGATGAAGAGCTATTTTCAAGGTGGCTCTCGTTTACGATTTGATTATAGTGATATTCGCCCAAAAGGCGATCTCCTATTAACATCTGGTGGTAAAGCTCCTGGTTCACAACCACTTAGAGAGTGCTTAGTGAAAATTGAGGGAATATTAGATATTAAAGAAGACGGCGATCAGCTGGAATCTATTGAAGTGCACGATATTATTTGTTATATTGCAGATGCAGTATTAGCAGGTGGAATTCGACGGGCTGCATTAATATCGCTTTTTAGTGCGGGTGACGATGAAATGATTGCTGCTAAAACAGGCCGATGGTGGGAAAAAAACCCTCAAAGAGGGCGCGCCAACAATTCTATAGTTTTGATGCGACATCGTATTACAAGAGAATATTTTCGAGAGCTATGGGAAAGAATTGAAGCTAGCGGAGCAGGAGAACCAGGATTTTATTTTACAAACGATAAAGATTGGGGAACAAATCCTTGTTGCGAAATTGGCTTGCGCCCTTTTCAGTTCTGCAATCTTACAGAAATCAATGCTAGTGATTTAGAAACACAAGAGGAATATGAAGCAAGATGTAGGGCAGCTGCATTTATTGCAACTCTTCAAGCGGGATATACTGATTTTCACTATTTACGTGATATTTGGCGAAGAAATACTGAAAAAGATGCACTAATAGGTGTTAGTATGACAGGCATTGCATCTGGTAAAATTTTAAAGCTGGATATGCAAAAAGCTGCTAAAATTGTGAAAGAAGAAAATATACGAGTAGCAGAATTAATTGCAATTAAATCAGCAAGGAGAACAACTTGTGTAAAGCCCGCTGGAACAACATCTTTAACATTGGGTACCTCTAGTGGCATTCATGCATGGCACAATGACTATTATATTCGACGTGTGCGTGTTGGTAAAAATGAAGCCATCTATAATTATTTATGGAAGGAACATCCAGAACTTATTGAAGATGAATATTTTAGACCGCACGACACGGCAGTTATTAGTGTGCCACAAAAAGCTCCTGATAATGCAATTACACGACATGAGCGCGCCCTAGATTTGTTAGAAAGAGTTAAAAAGATTAGTCGTGAGTGGGTAGGAAACGGTCACAAAAGAGGGCAAAACTCTCATAATGTTTCTGCTACAGTAAATATTAAAGAGGGTGAATGGAACGAAGTAGAACAGTGGATGTGGGAAAATCGTAAATATTATAATGGGTTAAGTGTGCTCCCTCACAATGGAGGCACTTATAAGCAACCGCCGTTTGAAGATTGCACGAAAGAAACATATAATGATTTGGTAAAAACTTTAAAAAATATTGACTTATCTTGTGTTATAGAACATGATGATAATACAGATCTCACCGGCGAATTAGCTTGTGCCGGTGGTACATGTGAAATTAAATAGGAGGAAACATGAAGAATTTAAAGCTAGTGGATGAGAATTTAAGTGAGGAAGAGGCTAGAGAACATTATGTCATTAATTATCTGAAGTCTGTGGTTGCCCTTGAACAGGCAATTGAGCCTTATAAGGAGCAGAAGAAGGAGTTGCGTAAAGAATATATCGATAAAGGTTGGCTGAGCAGAGAAGATATTTGGTCAGTAGTTAAAGCTTATCGCCTTTACATGAAGGGTGCCGACATGGATGACCTAAATGATATGTTTGACACCATTGAGAAGAAGTTTGGAGAAAAAGATGCTTAAGCCATTGAACAGGCACCTTTTAATTGAAAAAGTGGAAATGGAAGAAGAGAAACAAGAAGAATCTTTAGTTCTAGTCCCAGATGATTATAAATTGGCTAAAAAATCTTTGCATGGCGTGTATAATATTATAGACGCGGCAGAAGATTGCGAAAAGGTTTTAAACTGCAAAAATAAGAAAGTTGTTGTGGATGAAACTATGGTACAAGAAATAGTATTAAGTAATAAAACTTACTATTTAGTATTAGAAAACTATGTCTACGGAGTGTGTATGACATAACAACTTGCGAGGTACATATGAATGGATAAACTGACAAAGCCTAAGCTATATCAATTAGTAAAAGAAGCATTATCTGAAAAAAGTCTCATTAAAGAAATGAGTTCTTACAATCGAGTGAGAGGTCATATTGAAGGTGGGAGCCCATTTGTAATTATGTCTTCTGATCGCCATGAACGAAGTGGCGCAGAAAATAGGCAAATGTATCAGCAAATGAAACAGGACTTTGCTAATGCAGGATTTCCTTTTACTGAATTAAAGGGGGGTTTTAAAGAAACAACTAAAACAGAAACCGACCCTGAAACTGGAGAGGAAGTTGAAGTTGAGCTAGAAGAGCCCATTCATGTGACCGAGAATAGCATTTTAGTTACAACTCACGGAAGAGGCGAAGATGCAGAAGAAAGTACTCCAGAATCTTTATTTGATTTTGCAATTGAGGCGTCACAGAGGTATAGCCAAGAGGCGTTTATATTTGGAGAGCAAGCTACAACCTCTAGAGGCAATGAAGTTAAAATTATTAATGCTTATGATAAGGGCGGCAATCAGATACAAGAATCTTGGGCAGGACCATGGACAAGTGTGGAGACTGTTTCGCAAGATGCAGATTTTTGGTCAAGAGCTAGTGGAAAACATTTTCAACTTAGAGAAAATAAAAAAACTTCTCAGCCAAAATCTTGGATTGAAGCAATGATGAAGAGTAGAAAAGGATTAAAGTGGTAGAAGAATATAGGAATAAAATTGAATTATTTGAAGATGGTGTTGGTTTTGTTGAGTATGTTTCCCATATGGGTTCTGATGTTACAATTGTTAATTCCGCTCGCGTCAGTTTCGGGAAGCATGTTAATGAGCTTAGTAAGCGTGATGAAAAGCTCATTAAGTATTTAATAGAACACAAGCATACATCGACTTTTGAACACAATGTGGTGACATTTAGATTTAAAGTGCCTTTATTTATAAGGTCACAGCACCATAGACATCGCACATGGTCTTACAATGAGATCAGCCGACGATATACGGATTTTAATTTAGAATTTTACGAACCAAAGCAATTTAGAAAACAGAGTGAGTCGAATAGGCAGGCATCGACGGGTGAAACTTTCGATCCAATAATGCCAAGTGAGATGCTGAATATATTAGCATCTCACGTTGTTAAAGAACATCATGAAGCTTCTCTGTATGTTTATGAAAGATTGATTGAATCTGGCGTATGTCGCGAACAAGCGCGCGGCGTCCTACCGCAAAATTTATATACAGAATATTATGGCACTTGCAACTTGAATAATCTATTTAAATTCATAGGTTTGCGAATGCATGACGGTGCCCAGTGGGAAATACAGCAAGTGGCAAAAGCCTGCTTAAAAATAGTAGAAGATTTATTTCCTGTGACGGCGACAGCCTATAAAGAAATAATTTCGAAGGAGAAAATAACATGATAAAATATTTAATAATCGCCTTGGTAATGACCGCTACTCCTGTTGTAGCGACAGCTAGTACAAATTATGAGCGCATAATAGCAAATTGGTCAAGTGAAATTTCAAAACAGAGACATTCAATCTGGGGTCAAAAAAGTAACGATAAAAAAGATACGTATGAAAAAAGCTACTCTAAGATTTTAGAGAAGTGGCACAAAGAAATTACTAAATCCAGCAGCCCCAGACAATAAGAATGGGACATAGTTGCTAATTAAACTTCCCAAACGTCACCTAGACGCGGTTGTCTTAGGAGGTAATATTACCTCTTTTCTTTATTCGCACGAAAACAACTTACCGCTGATAATAAATAATGTAGAGAAGCCACACCGCTTCGCAAAAATAAATAACGTAAATGCATTAAGTTTGTGGCATAAGCTGTTTTATTCACTTTCTTTATCGGGTTTAAATTTATTGGGGCTAAAGGCGCAAAGTATAAGAATCAAAGAAGAAGAGTTGAGCGCCACCACAAAAGATGCAAGAGTTATTAAATTTGATTATAATAAACTTATAATATTTGATGATGAAAGCATATATGGATTACCCCAGCCGGTAGAAGAAAATAAAGATTTTGTTGTTTTAGATTGGATTGCGGCTAAGTCATGTCAAGCTCACGAGCACAAACATTGGAAAACAAAAGACTCCTTGGTAAATGAATTATACTTTTATCCGACAGAGCGAATGGATGGTCACCACCCGAACCGCAAAGACTTGGTGGCAATATCTTTTTTGAACAAAGAACAGTTAAAAGATTTTGAGTATTCAGATACTTATGCAAAATTTAAAGTAATGGATATGATGAAAAAACACGGCATCGGAGGAAGAAAATGTGGCGGCGGTAACCAGTATGCCCTTAAGTTAGAAGTTGAAAAAAGAGAGATAAGAAAAGCAAGAATGAGTTTGTATAAAAATACTGAAAAAATGGAATTTAGATGATTGAAGAAGGCTCTCAACTTAAAAATAGTTTTCACTTGGCTGGAATTGTTCCTGTCGCTGGTCAGAAGTTAGATTTTAATTTTCCATGGCACGATTGTTTGCAGCCAATTGGGCGAGACTATTTAGCTATTGAGCGCGCAGTATGGGAATGCGCATGCGCAGGCTGTGAAACAATATGGATTGTTTGCCATGATGATATGCAGCCGCTAATAAGGCATAGATTAGGCGATTTTGTGCAAGACCCACTTAAATATAATCTACCTAGAAAAAAAGCACCCAAGCAGTTTGAAAGAACCATTCCGCTGTATTATGTTCCGGTGCATGCAAATGACCGTGATAAAAGAGATTGTTTGTCGTGGAGTGTTCTTTATGGCGCCCTAAGTGCATATTGGTTGAGTAAAACAATAAGTAAGTGGGTTGTTCCTGATAAGTATTATGCTGCTTTTCCCTATGGAGTATATGATCCTGAAGTTGTCTTGCCCCATAGAAGTGCGATATCTAGCAAAAAGGAGTTTTATATATCCTTTAATGATATGACAGTAAAAGATAATGAATATTTAGGTTTTACATTCGACGCTAGAGACTTTAAAGAGGCGCGCCACGTCATTAGAAAAGAAGGCACAGGGCAGTTTTCGCACTACAATGCCAACAAAAGAATTCCAATTGAACAAAGATGGTCTGCCCGCTTTTTTGAGCTTGACAAAGTATTTAAATATGTTAAGATGGAAGACACAGAATTAAAGCTAGATTGGTATTATAATATAAGCACTTGGGAGGGATTAAAAATTTATTTAGGAAGCGACAAATCTCTTGACAAACCGGCAGGCGATGTGTTAGGATATCATGAGTGGAATTTGATTGGAGTTAATAATGAAGAGTAAAATCCCCTTTGTGGGGCTACATGCACACAGCGGTGTGGGATCGCCATTTGATGGTTTAGGATATCCTCAAGAGCATATGGACTTTGCCTATGAAAATGGTTGTGATGCATTAGCATTAACAGACCACGGGAATATGAATGGCATGGCATATCAAGTACTACATGCCAAAAAGATGCAAGAAGAGGACAAAAAGTTTAAGCCTATTTTCGGGATAGAAGCTTATTTCCTTCCAAGCATATCAGAGTGGAAAGAAGAATACGAGAAGGCGAAAGAAGATAAAAAAGCTAAGCGTAAACTAGACGATTCTAGGTCTGCTACAACGATTGAGGATGAGAATTCGTCCAAGAAAGCTGTTAAAAGTGTCTTAAACCGAAGACGACATTTAATCCTTTTGGCCCAAAATCAAACCGGCCTTAATAATATTTTTAAGATGGTGTCTAAATCTTTTTCAAAAGAAAGCTTTTATCGCTTCCCACGAGTAGATTATAATATGTTAAAGAAACACAGTGAAGGAGTTATCGCCACTAGCGCATGCTTAGGTGGTGTGTATGCTGGAGATTATTGGGAAAACAGAGAAGCAGGAAAAAGCGCTATCCTGGATGCGATGCAAAAGACCACACACAAGATGATAGATGTCTTTGGTGATAGGTGGTATGGAGAACTCCAATGGAACAATATTCCAGAGCAGCATGAATTAAATAAATACATTATTCAAATGTCTGAGAAATATGGGTTTAATTTAATTTCTACTGCTGACAGCCATTATCCTTCACAAACTGCGTGGAAAGATAGAGAATTATACAAACGTTTAGGGTGGCTTGGAAAAGGCGCGTCGCCATCATGGCTGTCATCCGAGCTTCCAATTGGAGTTGAAGAAATTGGATATGAGCTTTATCCAAAGAACGGCGATCAAATGTGGGAGTCATATTTAAGATATTCAAAAGAGTGTGGAGTTGAATATGATGATGCTATGATTTTGGCTTCTATAAAGGATACTTACGACATCGCTCACAGGCGCATAGAAGCGTTCCTACCGGACAATACGGTGCGACTACCGGACTTTGTAGTACCAGCCGGTTTTACGGCCTCACAAGCGCTCTCACAGCTTTGTTTTGAGGGCTTACGAACATTGGATCTTCACACAAACGAAGAATATACTGACAGACTCAAAAAAGAACTCATTGTTATTGAAGATAGAGGGTTTAGTAAGTACTTTCTCACAATGAATGCGGTTGTGAATAAGGCAAACTCAGTACAGTTAACTGGACCAGGAAGAGGATCAGCAGCAGGTTCATTGGTGGCATATGCCCTTGGAATTACACAGGTTGACCCTATTAAATATAATCTTCTGTTTTCTCGGTTCCTCAGAAAAGATACAACTGATTATCCTGATATTGATTATGATGTTTCCGATCCGATGGAGCTTAAAGAGATATTAATTGAAGAGTGGGGCGCCGAAAAGGTTGTGCCTATCTCCAACTTTAACACTTTGCAGCTTCGCTCTCTGGTGAAAGACATTTCAAAGTTTTATGAAATTCCGTTTACAGAGGTTAATACTGTTACGTCTCGAATGTTAAAAGAGGCGACTCCGCTAGCGAAAAAAAAGCATGGTATTAAATCGGGAGTTTATGCCCCAACGTTTGAAGAAGTGATGGAATTCTCAGAATCACTCAGGAATTTTCTTAGTAAGTATCCACACGTTGCAAGCCACATTAATGTTTTATACGGACAGACGCGCTCTGTTTCTCGTCATGCTGGTGGGGTTGTTATTGGTGAAAACCTAAATAAATATATGCCATTGATTAATAGCGGCGGTGTTACGCAAACTCCATGGTCCGAAGGTCAAAATGTTAGACACTTAGAGCCCATGGGCTTTATTAAGTTTGATATCCTTGGACTATCAACGCTGAAAATGATTGAAGGCGCTATTGGACACATTCTTAAACGACACCACAACAATCCTAATCCCACCTTTAAAGATATCAAGAATTATTATGATGAATATCTCCATCCAGAAAAGATTGATTTAAATGATCAAAAGGTTTATGAAAACATTTTTCATAAGGGCAAATGGGCAGGGATATTCCAGTTCACAGAAAGTGGGGCCCAAAAATTTTGTAGAAGAACAAAGCCGCGAAATATAATTGACATTGCAGCAACCACTTCTATTTATCGACCTGGGCCTTTAGGGGCAGATGTTGATAAGCTCTATGTGAGAGCCAAGAAAAGCCCTGAAGATATAGTCTATGAACACGAGTTGGTGGAAGAGACTACAAAAGAAACTTATGGTTTTCTTATATTCCAGGAACAAATTGCACTGCTTGCACACAAGCTTGGCAAAGGCCTAAGCTTGGATGAGGGCAATAAGCTCCGCAAACTCTTAACTAAAAAGGGAACTGGAGCAGTAGCAAAACAAAAGTCAAAAATCAAAGAAAAGTTCATTATCGGGTGCATTGAGAAAGAATTGACTAAAGAATGGGCAGAAAAGATGTGGCAGAAGTTCGAATTCTTTTCAGGTTATGGCTTCAATAAATCACATGCTATTTCTTATTCGATCATATCTTATCAATGCGCATGGCTATTTAATTACTATCCTGCGGAATGGATGGCTGCGTTTTTGGATAAAGAACCAGAGACTAGAAAAGAAAAAGCAATTAACTTAGCAAAAAAGTTTAAGTTTAAAATTAAGCCAGTTGATATTAATAATTCTGGTATTGTTTGGGAGATTGCAAAAGACAATAAAACCTTAATTCAGCCCCTCACTTCGTTGAAGGGTTTGGGTGAAAAAGCAATTGAGCAGATTATTAACAATAGACCATTTAATTCTGTTGAAGACTTTCTCTTCAGCGATAATATTGTTTACAGCAAACTCAACAAAAAAGCGTTAGATGTTTTGACGCGGAGTGGAGCATTAAATAGTATAGTGGATGATAGATTCACGGGTCTTAAGCATTTTTGGTCTGCCACTGTTGTAGCCAGGCCAAAAAATCTAAAGAAATTTGAAGAAAACATTGAACTATATTCGCCTGAAGGAGAATTTAATGATGAGGAAAAGATTAATAACCTCGTCTCTCTCACTGGAATTTTTCCAATGGCGTTGGTGCTGTCCAGCGCTGTCCTTGATAGGCTCGATTATTTCAAAGTTCCTCCGATTGGAGAATGGGATGATGATTTGGGAGTGGCGTGGTTTATCCCACGAGAGGTTATTTCAAAGAAAACTAAGAATGGCAAAACATATTGGATTTTGAAAGTAATCGATAATACTTCCACAGTCACTTCTATTAAGTGTTGGGGCGTAGATCCACAAAGGGATGAAATATATATAAACCACCCTTACATGAGCAAGTTAGATTATGATGAACAGTGGGGCTTTAGCTCCCGCTCTATAAAATACAATTTTAGATTATTGGCTTAAAAGGGAAAAAGATGAACTTAAAGGTGCATAGAATCAGATCAGAGGCAAAATTGCCTAGGCGCGCCCATAAAACAGATGCCGGTATGGATTTGTTTTATTGTCCCAGTGGCGCGCGCAATGACATAATTAAGCGAGATGGTTTTGGAATACACCCTCGCGAATCAAAGCTTATACCAACTGGCCTCAAGGTTGAGGTACCATATGGTTATATGCTTGAAATTAAGAACAAATCGGGCATTGCATTTAAACGCAAACTAATTACTGGTGCGTGTGTTGTTGATCCTGGATATGACGGGGAAATATATGTTAACCTTCATAATATTGGGCTACAAACCCAATATATTCAGCCAGGGGAAAAGATAGCGCAAGCAGTATTAATTCCTATCATACACTGTGGGATAGAAGAGATTGCGCTCGACTCTCTAAATGAGAATACAACGCGCGGAAGCGGTGGTTTTGGTAGTACAGGAGAAAGATAATGAGTTTTATATATACATTGAAGAAAGGCGACAAGGGCCAAGAAGTTAAAAGACTTCAAAGCCGCCTTAAAATAGCTGCGGATGGGGATTTTGGCCCAAAAACAGAGCAGTCAGTTAAAGATTGCCAAAAGCAGAATAGCTTGGTAGTCGATGGTCTAGCTGGCCCTCAAACACTAGGCGCCTTGGGAATTGCAGTATATCCCGGCATAGATGTTAGTGCTTGGAATGGAAAAATTGATTGGAAAAAAGTAGCAGCCGCAGGCGTTAAATATGTCTGGGTAAAAGCCACTGAAGGACAAACACACACCAATCGCGCCCACGCTGAAAAATTTGCAGGCGCGAGAGATAATAATATAATTGTGGGAGGATACCATTTTGGACGTCCAGACTATAATAACCATGATGATCCGATGGTAGATGCAGAGCGAGAGGCTCACCATTTTTTAAAAACTATGAAAAAAGTTGGTTTACATTCTGGAGACATGCTGCCAACGCTTGATGTTGAAAAGGGCATGAAAACCGACGACCAATATAATGTAGAGTGGTCTTTAAGGTGGTTAGAGGTAGTTGAAAATGAGATCGGCTGCGGAAATCGACCGGTAATATATACTGCAAAGTGGGCGTGGGATCTCTTTTTAGCAAAAGCAAACAAGAAAGACCTCACACAGCTTGTAGAATACCCAATTTGGTGGGCGAACTATATTCGCAAAGATCGCCTGGTAGGCCCTGAAAAGAAATTAAGAGGTTGGAAAAATTGGGATGTTTGGCAATATAGTGGGCATGGCGCCTGCCCTGGAATTAAAGGCCGCTGCGATTTAAATTGGATGGCTGGCGACACATTAGACAAGTTGAGGATTTCATGAGTTTTTCTAGGAAGTTGCGCAGAGCGCAGGCCAATAAATTAAAAAAGAACGCTGAAAAAGAAATGGCCACTAAAGTTGCTTTATTTGGAAAACTTCCTTCAAATTGTTTGACATGTGAGGCACCATTTGATAAAATGAATCGAGAACAAGTAATGTCTTGGAATGTTGTAGTGCGACATGAAAAAGACAATGTTAATTTGTATTGCCCAGAATGCTGGGGCAAAGCAAAAGAAATTATAAACGGTCTTAAAGAAAGAATAGAGGAGAGAAATGCCTGACCCGATAAACCACCCTACACATTATAATATTAATTGGAAGGGTGAACAAACAATAGAAACTTACACTTACATTCGATCTTGGAAAATGGATTATCCAGAAAGCAATATTATTAAATACGTAACGAGGCACCCCTATAAAGGAAAATCTTTAGAAGATTTAAAAAAGGCGCGCTGGTATTTAGACAGGCTCATCGAAGAAGTTGAGCGGAAACAGGAGGAAAAATGCGTGAAGCTCTAACATATGATGATGTTTTATTAGTTCCTAGATATTCTGAAATTAAAAGTAGAAATGAAATAGATATGGGCAACGAGCTAGATGCCCACAGATGGTTTGATTTTCCAGTTATTTCTTCTCCAATGGACACGATTACTGAATTAGACATGGCAATTGCTATGGCTTCTAACGGCGCCCTGGGTGTCATTCATCGATATAATAAAATTCAAGAACAGGTTGAGATTGTGCGGAAATTTAAAGACGCTATCAAGGATGCCCCTGTTGCAGCTGCCGTAGGAATAAGTGGTGACTATTTGAAAAGAGCACTTAATCTTTATGATGTTGGGGTAGATATAATTTGCGTTGATGTCGCTCACGGACACCACGTTTTGATGGAGAGAGCTTTAAAGTCAATAAGAGACGAGGTGGGAGATAATTTACACATCATGGCTGGCAACGTCGCGACGGCAGAAGGGTATTTAGATTTATCTGACTGGGGCGCAAATAGTATTAGGTGTAATGTTGGCGGGGGCTCTATATGCTCCACTCGTATACAAACGGGCCATGGACTACCAGGCCTACAAACTATTATGGATTGCGCAGCAGTACAATCAAAAGCAAAAATTATTGCGGACGGCGGCATACGCTCTAGTGGGGATGCGGTCAAAGCTTTTGCTGCTGGCGCGGACTTTGTGATGATTGGTTCTCTCTTGGCTGGGACAGACGAAACTCCAGGAGAAGTCATAACGACAGGGCCCTATGCCGTACGCCGTCAAGAAAAGGTCTATCGCGGCATGGCCAGCAAAGAGGCACAAATTGAATGGAAGGGGAATTTCTCATCTAATGAGGGTATTTCTACTCGGGTACCATATCGAGGCCCAGTGCAAAATACAATTGATGATTTAAAAAACGGAATTCGATCTGGACTTTCATATTCTGGCTGTCGAAACATATTTGAATTTAGAAAAAGAGCAATTTTTGTGAAGCAAACCAGTGCAGGTTTGAATGAAAGTAAGACTCACATTTTGAGGAAATAAAAATGTCTGAATACGGGAGTGATAGAAAACAAATTTGTTTTGATAGTACAGCTAAATTACATGCAGACTTAAAAATAAGATTGCATAGTGATAGTATAAAGATAAGAGAATTTTTTAATGAAATTGTAAAAGCCTACGTCGACCGAGATGAGAACATGGTAAGCCTTGTTGAAAGATTAAAGGAAAAGAAGCAAATATCAAAGAGTGTGAGGAAAAAAAACTCAAAGGCTTATCACAAACAAAAAGAAACTATAAACCAGTTTGGTTTAGACAAAAAAGAAATTGAAAATATATTTGACATAATAGAAAAGGAGCATGCAGATTTATGAGAAAATGTTTACAGGAATGTCTTGAAAAAAATGAAAAATGCACCCAGCAGGATTGTCGAGTGTGGATGGACTATGAAGGCGACTTAAACTGTGCGCTACTGTCTGTTAAGAAGCACGGCAGTATGACTTTAGACGAGACGGCAAAAAGATTAAACCTAAGCATTGTTAGAATAAAACAGATTCAAGACAAGGCTTTACAAAAATTGCAAAAAAATAGACGTTTAAAGGCTTTATAACTATTTACTAGGGAAGGACCAGCAGTGCTGGTAAAACATTAGAATAAGGAGAGAATTCTATGAGTAACGAAAACTTATTAAAGGAAGGCACAGTCCGTCGTTTTATGAAGCTAGCTGGTAATCAGGCAATTGCAGGCGATTTCTTAAAAGAAACATACTATCAGCGGGATGAGCTTAATGAGGCGCCCGAAGATGAAGAGCTTGGTGGCGAAGAGTTTGGTGGCGAAGAGCTTCCGGAAGAGCCCATGGGCGCCGAATTGGAAGCGGAAGCTCCTGAAGAAGGCGAAGAAGATCTTGAAGGCTCTGTTGAAGGTTTTGCGCGAGATGTTTTGGATGCGATTAAAGACGTTGCTGAAGATCACGGCGTAGAAATGGAAGTTGAAGAAATGGAAGAGCCAGAGGAGATTGAAGTTGGTGAAATGGAAGCTCCCGAAGAAGGCGAAGACTTGGATCTTGGAGGCGCAGAAGGGGGTGAGCTAGACGCCGAAGAGGAACTCCCACCAGAAGAGTTGGCTGAAATTAACTATGTTGATGAAGGCACACTCATGGAAACAGTCTATAAGAGAGTAGCCAGTCGCATACTTAGAGAAAAGCGCGAAGATGATATGGTGAGCGTGCTTGCTGAAAAGGTTTCTAAGCGTCTTTCTAGAAAACGACGTTAATTGTTTATTCCGAGGTATAAATGTATGAATTAATATGGTTTATTGGCGGCGCCGTAATTTATAAATTTCTTGCGCGAGTATTTGCATTGACTCAAACGGCGGCTGTCTTTAAAAATATTGAATATAATATTTTACTTTTGTTAGCTACTGTTACCGAGGACATGTCTTATATAAAGTCCCTTAAATATAAAATTATGAGGGAATCTAATTTAAATCCTGAACAAATAAAGAAAAATAGAATGGTCGATGAAGAATTTTTTGAAGCATGGAAGAGTTCTTGTATTCGCAATATTCAGACTTCTGTTCCTAATTATATTGAACTGTCATTTGGCAGCTGGAAAGAAGGCATGAGCATGTTGAGTAGTTACTACAGGAATCAAAGACATGAAAAACAAAAAGAAGAATAAAATCTTAGAGTGGTTTGTAAAAGAGGGCGCCCTGACCCAAGAAGAAAATCTTTATGTAGCGGAAAAGGTATTTACTGCCCACTCCATTGTTGGTTGGATTAGAAAAAACGCCTCCAGAATGAAGCAAGATCAAATTGAGCGTATGATGAAAATTGTTAGACTCTTTTTGAAAGACAAGCTGGACTTAAAGTGGGATGGCGCCAAGGTAGAAGTTATAACTAGGGCTTCTGAAAAATATAATTTAGAAGAAAGCATAGATGTTCAAACAGAAGGTATTAAATGAAATTAACAAAGAAAAAAGACGCGACAGAAGAAGCGAAAAAGGAAGATTCACAACCAATTTTTCTCTTGAATAGTTTTAAAGAGGAGCCATCCAAATTGAGGATGATCGGCCTTTTTGGAGATTTGGTGGAAGAAAAAGTTGCAGACACTGTACAAGGGCTGTTTGCTCTTAGAGAGTTGGGTGCAGAAGAAACATTAGAAGACCCAGAAGATGCGAACTCTCCTGTAAAGGAGGTCACCTACAGACCAATTGATTTTCATATCTCAACATGGGGCGGCTGTGCCCGCGGCATGTTTGCGGTGTATGATACTATGCGCTCCGTTAGAATAGATTGCGATATCGTCACTTATGGTTTGGGTAAAGTAATGTCTGCTGGCGTGTTGTTGCTAGCCGCTGGAACGAAAGGCAAGAGAAAAATTGGTAAAAATTGTAGGATAATGATACATAGTGTAAGGGCAGATCAGTGGGGCGCGATTCACAATCTTGAAAATGAATTTGAAGAAACAAAGTGGCTTCAAGAACAGCACACCGACGCACTAGTGGAAGAAACAGACATGACCAAAAGACACCTAAAGAAACTTCTTGATAGAAAAGTAAATGTTTATTTAAATGCAAAAGAAGCAGTAGAGTATGGAATTGCCGATATAATAGTGTAGGGAGAAAACTTATGGGGTGGAAGCAGAATCGTTATAATAAGAAATCAGCTAAAAAATATGGCTGGCAGCCAAATTGGTTTGAAGCCGATGATTTTAATGATGAGTTGATGGAAAATATAAAAGATTTTCAAATGCGACACAGCCTACAGCACGATGGCCTGTGCGGCCCTGTGACGTATCGCCACATATATTCAGAACGAGAGGCCATAGAAGACCAAGCGCTTGAGGTTACTGATAAAAAATATATAATATGTGACGGCGCGAAAGTTCCCGTTGCTTGGGACTCGGTGGTTAATTTATATGGTGTTAATAACTACGCTTTACCTAAAAATTGCTATCGCCGCTACAAACCAAACAAAAGAAATGTTAAAATGATTATAACGCACTTTGACGTTTGTTTGTCTGCCGCCTCGTGTAAGAGAGTTTTACAGAGGAAGGGGATATCAAGCCATTTTGTTATTGATAATGACGGAACTATTTGTCAGATGGTCGACCCTCAACATGGCGCGTGGCATGCTGGTAAGTATAAAGTCAATAGGGCGGCAATTGGAATTGACATATCTAACGGATTTTATACGAAATACCAGAGTTGGTATCGTAAAAAAGGATTTGGAAAAAGACCAGTGCTTGAAAATGTAAAAGTACACGGACATAAAATAAAAGAATGCCTAGGATTTTACCCAATTCAAATTGAGGCGTATAAGGTTTTAGTTAAGACTTTGTGTAAATACTACGACATACCGCTTGAAATGCCCATGAGCTTTGATGGATCTGTCCTCCGCGCCGTGAGCGATGAGGTTGTTAAAGGCAAGTTTCGTGGAATTGCTAACCATTTCCACGTTACGAGGGGAAAAATTGATACTGCAAATTTAGACTGGGATAAGGTTTTGCAAGAGCTTAAGGACTAATTATAATTATGGTTGATATAAATAAAATGGTCGACGCCTACTATCCTCAAAAATTCAATTTAAATGCCCTTATAAACCTAATTCAAGAGCAACTTTCCCCACCTTCCCTCATTAAAGAAGAGTTGAAACCTCAGACTTTAAATTGGTCTTCGATACCGGAAATTCCAGTGTCAGAAATTGGGTGGTCTCAATTAAATACTTCTGAGGAGGGCATCGAAATCCCATCAGAACAGCGCTCACAGCTACAGAATTTTTTAAATAATATTGGAGGTTCAGACCTACCAGCTAAATTACAATCTCTTAATGAATTTTATGAAGGAGACGAAGAGACGTTTGCAGCGATGGTTGATGAGGATGCTGGAGCTACGATATCGCGGGTTATGTCGTATCTGGTGTTTTATAAAACCTTAACAACAATTATTACAAACTTTAATGCATCTTCAGCGGGATTTTCTTTTGAATCTTTTTTGGCTGTTCTTCTGGGCGGCCAACAGGTGCCAACAGGGGAGGGCACAATTGCAGACTTAACAACTGCGGATGGAACTCCGATTAGTTTAAAGCTATATTCTGAAACTAGCGTCGAGGTTGGTGGAAGTTATACGGATTTGATTAATGACCTCACGCGAGAAGACTCTCGCGGAATGCAATATGTTGTTGTTACTAAGAGTCTAGAGGGAAAAGACTTGCAGAAAAAGGGAAGTTTAGATTTCTATAGGTTTAATTTTAATTTAAGCAATGTGGTTAATATATTGCTCTTTTCTGATGTTGCCCAAAACGCACGATTGATTGAGCTTCCATTGGAGTTTATAGGCGATTCAACTATTGATTACAATGAGGGCTTACCGGCAGTTGCAGCCGGTGTATCTATCGAAGAGTTGGAGACTTTGTTTGCTAGCGGAGTCACTAAAATGATTGGTGATGAACAAAAGGCTGAAATGCTCTTGCAGGCTTTAGACTGGGCTAACAACGAGGACATATTTACATCTGTGAAAGGTAAAAAAATTCCTGGTCGCTCTGCATTTGTGCAGAGAGCGATTAAAAATCTTGTGGTAGATCTAGCAGTTTCCGAGGAGGGGGAAGAAGGAATATTTTCTTTGGAGGATGTCCAAAAAATTATCGTCGGGTTGAACACGATCAATAATCAAATTAGAACTTATCGGTCGCAAGCAGGCAGCCGAAGAAAAGAGTCACTGGGCCAATTAGAATTTGCTAGCCCAAAAGCATCTTTAGAATTTTATAAAACTGCCGATGCAGACGCATTGCGGCGAGCATTAAAAAATAGTAGGGGTTATTTATTTAAAGACGACTTTAAATTAAACAAAACAAATGTTAAACAAATTGGCACCTACTCAGAAAGCGCGGTACCAGAAGGTCAGGAAAGTGTATATATTGGCACCATTCATGTGGGTGTTGCTAACGTACAAGATGTGTTAAGCAGAGTTACGGCTGCAATTAACGAAAAGGTGTTTGATATTTTTAATAATGTTAAAGTGCTTACTACAAACATTCAATCTTATTTTGCTGGTGGTTTACGGGAAGACTCTCAGGCAGACACTGCAATCGATGCTGCACAAAACATAGAAACAAAAACTGAAGAAATAAAGTCTGAAAAATAGCTTGACAATTCCTGTATAATAGATTATAGTGTAGAATGAAATATCGGAGGGCAAATGTCGCGACAGTATGAATCTGGAACAGAGCTTCATCAAAAAATATTAAAAGGAGCAAACATATTAGCTGATAATGTTGCTTCTACTTTGGGACCAAGAGGTCGAAATGTTATTCTTTATCACCCTGAGCAAAATCCAATAATTACAAAAGATGGGGTTACAGTTGCAAAGTTTGTAGAACTTGAAGACCCATTTGAAAATGTGGGGGCTCAGATAATTAAGCAAGCAGCTGCAAGAACAAACTCTGAGGCTGGAGACGGAACAACCACGTCTACGGTGCTAGCGAGGGCAATATTAGCCCAAGCTCAAAGATATTTAATGGCTGGTTCTGCCCCAATTGAGCTTAAGAGAGGGATGGACAAGGCTGTTGAAAAAATTGTAGAAAATCTTAAAAACATGTCGACTCCCATTATGTCAGTGGGCGATATCGCACACATTGCTACAATATCAGCAAATAATGATAAGCTTGTAGGAAAGCTGATTGCCAAAGGGGTTGAACTGGCAGGCAAAGATGGCGCGATCACTATTGAAGAAGCGCGCTCAATTGAGACTAGCTTAGATTTAGTGGAGGGTTTTAGATTTGATTCTGGATATTTAGCTACAGCCTTTGTAACTGACGAAAAGAAGGGAGTTGTAAAATACGACGATCCAATTATTTTAGTCACTGATGAGAAAATAGATTCAGTTGAAGATATAATGCCTTCTTTGGAAATTGCAGCTAGAGAAGGCAGGCCATTTATTATTATCGCGGAGAATATAGAGGGGCAAGCGTTGGCTGCACTTATTATGAATGCAATGCGTGGCACATTGCGAGTTGCTGGTATAAAGGCTCCAAGATATGGAGAAGAGAGGCGCAATATCCTTAAAGATTTGGCACTATCAGTGGGCGCCACTTTTATAACTCGCCAGAATAATTTAAGATTGAAAGACATAAAATTAAACCATTTCGGTAGGGCCAAATCATTTGAAAGCTCCAAATCCACCACAACGATTGTGGGTGGAAGGGGCAGCTTAGATGAAACGGAAAAGAGAATCGATTTGCTCAAAGCCGAGATGAAAGAAACTGAAAGTATGCATGAATGCGAAAAGATTCAGGAAAGGATTACAAGATTGGCTAGCGGCATTGCGATTATTAGAGTGGGTGCCGCAAGTGAAATAGAAATGACTGAAAAGAAACATAGAATCGAAGACGCTCTTGAAGCTGTTAATGCTGCGCAGCTAGAAGGTGTTGTTCCTGGCGGCGGAGTGGCTTTGATTAGGGCTTCTAAAAATCTGAAAATAAAAACGGATAATGATGACCAGAAGCTCGGAGTGAAAATTATTTGTGAAGCAATAAAAGAACCCTTAAGACAAATGGCTATAAATGCGGGATATTCTCCTGATATTCTTATATCCCTTGTTGAGAGAGCAAAAGGAAATAAAGGAATTAATTTTAACACCGGCAAGTTGACCGATTTGGTTGAAATGGGTATTATAGATCCAGTGAAAGTAACGAGATGTGCAATTCAAAATGCTGCATCCGTAGCTTCGACATTAATCACAACTAATCATGCGATTATAGAAAGTTGATACTATTTATAAATGCGAGGGGGAAACACAGATGCCCGAAGACGCCGTTGCTTTTGCAGAAATGAATGGAAAGTTTGATCAAATCATGCAGAAATTAGAAACAGTAAATGATAAGCAGGATGAAATGGCACAAGACATTGCCAAGATCAAAGAAGCTGTTTATAATCCAGATGAAGGATTGTATGCGCGTCTCCGCGAGCTTGAATCTTGGAAAGGTACCTCGGCGCGCCTTATTTGGATTATAATCACAAGCATTATAGGTCTAACTGCCGCAACGATTTATAAAACTTTGTTTTAATTTTCTTGACAAATATATTTTATATGTTATAATTAATCATAGTAAAGGAGTAATTTATGCGCGTAAATGTGACTTATTCTGTCGATTTAAATGAGGTGAAACAACTAGTTGAAGAACTTCTATTGAAAGTAGAAGATAATTTAGAAAATATTAACAAGCTGTTTCCTCAGATAAGCCTTTCAGTACAAAACGACAATGAAAAGAAAGCCGCTGAGCTAATTGGATCTTGCAGAGAGAATATTGCCTCTCTGGATCATTCTTTGTTTGATTGCCACAATATTATTAATGGTTATCAACAAACACAGCTGCAAATAAAAAGCAATCAATTTAACAATGCGGATGGAGTAACAGATGAGCCCTCTTCTGAAGATCGGTGATTTAGTTTATGTTCCTTCAGAAGTTAGATTATTACAATTCAACGATACGATAGAGTATTTTAATCCTGAAGAAACATACATAGGCCCTTCGCCAATAAAAATGCATCAACTTAAGAGACCTATTAACCTTTTATTGATGGAAACTAATTTGCTGGATGAAAAATATATAAAAGTTTGGTATGATGGCGGGGAATGGTACGTTGATAAAAGCGATGTAAATAATATTTAGGAGGATATTTTGATTAAGTTAATAGAAATATATGAATCATCACAACAATATGTTTTAAGAGAGATTTATGTGAGTCCAAAACATATTGTTTCTCTAAGAGAAGATGAAAGATATAAACAAAAACTACACGAAGGAGTCTTGCCCGGTGAACTAGATGAGAAACACAGATTTACCAAGGTCACGCTAAACAAAGGTGCAACAGGACAAGAAATCATCGTTGTTGGAGAGCCGAGTCTTATAGAGTCCAGACTCAATGGCGATCAAAGAGAGCTACTTCATGGATAAGCACTATACGCTGTGGGTCAAATCTCATTGTCCTTTTTGTATTAAAGCGAAGGACGCGCTGTACGCTAACAAACTTGATCATACCATACACATTATGGATGACAGGTTGGAAGAGTTAGACGAGTTGAAAGAAAAGTGGAACCATTTTACAGTACCTCTCATTACGCTTGAAGATGGAAAACAACCGGAACTGATCGGAGGATACACAGATTTAAAAAAGCACTTCGGCAGTGAGAACGATGATTGAATGCAAGTTAATGGCATTGGTAAAGAGCAGGCTTGTTAATAATAACCCTTCTTACAAGAAGTTTGGCCATTATATGTCGTCTTTTTATTCAATTAAAGGGTATGGTCGAACATGCTGGGTTGTCGTGGCAAATATACTAGTAGATTATGATTATTATATAGAAAAAGGAAAAGATTCAGAAGATGTTGCTTTGGAGTGTATTGAATTTTTGAACCACAGACCAAAAAGCAAATATGGCAAAAAGCGTAAGCGGAAGTCTCTTTATGGAACGTTTAGGCCAAAACCATATCTTGTGAAATTTTTTAACAAAGATGGTGTTAAATTTATTCAAGTCCTATTGATAACTGAAGACAGAACTAATCCTAATTTTTGGGGAGAAGGCAACAAGGGGGAATTCTCATGTCGTCGGAAAAGAAAGTAGTATATGTTTTAGATGAAGACATGTGGATAAATTACCTTTATAAAATAGATGATGAAAGAAAAGTATTAGAAAATTTATTATTTATTTCAAAAGATTCTCTTCCCTTACATGTTAAAAGTGTTCTCTGTGAACACTATAGTTTCCTTTATAATTTGGAAGAAATTATTAATGAAATGGCAGATGAGGAACATTTTGATCCTAAAACCTCATCTTTCCTTGTTACAAAGCAGCAAGCTATTCAATTTTCTTTGTTTCTAGAGGCAATAGTGAGCACCAAAGAACAACTTTTAAAGAATAATTATTCAATTTCGCTGCATTAGTTCCTAATTACCTTGTGGGAATATTATTTATTATCTTATGGCTGGCATGTGCGTTTATATATGGTGGTTTAGCTGAGTGGGCACTTCACAAGCATGTTTTACATGGTTTAGGTAAAAATCGCACAAGCATGTTTTCTTTTCACTGGCATGGTCATCATAAAACATGTAGGCGAAACAAGAACAAAGACATTCACTACCTTAGAAAGCCGCTCCCGTCACCAATTAAAAAAGAATTGGCTTCGTTATTTTTATTGGTGTTTGCGCATATTATATTCTTATTTATTCAGCCGTACTTTTTTATTGGATTAGTTTTGTACGTAATGCGTTATTTTTATATTCATAGAAAAGCCCATGTTGACGTCGAATGGGGCAAAAAAAACATTCCTTGGCACTATGATCACCACATGGGCCCGAATCAAGATGCTAATTATGGAGTGACCGTGCAGTGGCCTGACAAACTATTTGGTACGCGCGTGAAATATTTGGAGAAAAAGAATGGAAAGGTTTAAAAATACTATATTTTGGATGGTTATGATATTAATTGTGACATTTTTATATATTGTGCTGTTTGGTCAGATTCCCACCGCGCAGGCCAAGCCTCCAGCAAAATCAAAATTTTATGATTTTAATGAACAGATTATTGATGGCGAGATTCGTAAGCCACAATTTCTTTATACAAATGCAAGACAAAAAGCTAAATTTGATAGACTCTTGAAACTAAAAAAGTCTTTTTTGCCTAGACTTTTTCAAACTTCTAAAGAAAAAACGTTCAAATAACAATATATTTATTCTTTTTTTGTTTTTCGCACATATGTATTAACAGAGGTGTGAATCTTTATTCGCACTTTCCCATAAATATTGATTTTTTCTGAATCTTCTGGAGAGGTGTGTGCGGAGTTATATATATAAATGTCAATACGTGTAAAAGCTAAATACATTTTTTTGGCTTTTGTACCTTACCTTATTTTATATTTTCTGATTCAATCTCTGATAACTGCTCACCAATACAATCTACTAACGGATATTGACACTTGGATTCCTTTCGTTCCTCAATTTATTTGGGTGTACCATACAATTATCCCTGTGACGGTTTTAACATGTTTAGTTCTGTTCAAAAGAAGGGATGTTTTTTTATCATTAATTTATTCTAATCTTGTTGCAGGCGTCGTCTTATGTTTTTTTTATATATTCCTACCCGCCTTTTACCCTCGTGAAGCTTTTGTAGATACCAACACTATGTCAGGAATGCTAGTAGAATTTACAAGGACTATTGACGGCGCGCACAATACATTTCCATCTGGCCACGTTACATTTGCCTGGATTCTAGCGCTTTTTGTAAATTTGTCTCAGAAAGGTAAATCATGTAAGTGGTTGTGCACAAGTTATTTTTGTTGGGCGATTTTACTTTCTATCTCTACTGTGACCCTCAAGCAACATTATTTTATTGATGTAATTTCTGGTGTGGCACTAGCCGGTATTATATTTTATATATTTAAAAAATTGCCTCAGTTTCGCAACTCTACAAAGCTAGTTACTATAGATGCTAAACTCATACCCCCAAGAACTCCTCCAGCAGAAGTGCCAGTTGATTGTTGAAAAAACGCTAGAAGAGAAATATGTTCACTTATCTGTTGATAATTTTATTCTTAGAGAGGGAGACAGAACTAAAATATCGTGCAATGTTTTATTTTCAAACGAGTGGGATGATATTTTCATTGAGGGTGAAGGGGATGGGGTCGTTGACGCTCTGCTGACCACTATGATATCTACATTTTCTGAGCAATATCGTTCACTTAAGTATATAAGCTTCGATGATTTTGTCATGCAAATAAAATTTAAAACCAATATAAGACGTTCAGCATCTCCAGTGGAGATAAAAATGGTGTTGAAGAACGCAAAAGAGAAAGATATATATTTCTCTTCAGAATCTCAGTCAATGATAAAGGCCACAATTTCTGTGGTAGCATCAGCGTGTGAATACTTGATAAATGCAGAAAGGGCGATTATTCAATTACGAAAAGATATTGAGGACGCCAAAGAAAGACGCAGGAACGATATGCTTGATATATATATTAGCCGAATGATAGACTTAGTGAGTATTATTTCTTATGATGAAGTTTCATAATTTTTTTGTTGACAAGGTTTAAGCAGCGTGATAAGATGTAGTTATGAAAGTTGGGGATTTGATAAAAGAGCCTGATTATCCTGAAGTGGGATTGTTGTTGCAGATTAAAGACGATACGTGCAAAACACCATATGGTATTTTATGTCCCAATGGAAAAGTTGAGTGGTTCACTAGAGCATATCTTAAAGAAAAGTGTGAGGTGTTTAGTGAAGCTTAATAGGAAGGTTGTTTGCCTTGATGGTTTTGTCATGAGCGTACAAGCACACGAGGGCGCATATTGCTCACCGCGCATTGACTATGCTGAGCGATATACTGCGGTGGAAGTGGGATATCCCTCTGAAGAAGAACCATTGATTATGGAATGGGCACAAAATAAAAATAAACCAACTGATACGGTTTATGGATGGGTACCCGCCTACAGGATAACGCTGGTCTGCGCTAAACATGGCGGCGTTGTGTCGGGCGATTTGCCACCGGGAATTCCTCGGCTGGAGCCAATCAATGAAAATCGGTGATTTAGTGAAGTTCAAAAACAATGGTATGGTTGGCCTTATCGTGAAAGTGACGATATTCCAGGATGAAATGCGAGGGTATCGAGTTTTATGGGCAGACGGACATGTCGGTAATCGCCACGGGGCCAAGCTGGAGGTAATCAGTGCAAGTCGGTGAAAAAGTTTGGTTTCTGTATGTTGTCCGATGTAGTGATAACACGCTTTATACCGGAGTAACAACCAATCCTGATCGCCGCCTCAGAGAACACAACAAAGGGCGCAGAGGCGCAAAGTATACACAAGCGCGCCGTCCAATTGACGACATGGTGTTGCTTGATTGGTTTGTGGGCCGCTCTAGAGCACAAAAAGCGGAGTACAAATTCAAAAAACTAACGCGAGAACAAAAGGAAGAAATAATCAATGAAAGTCGGTGATCTCGTTACAATAGCTCCTGCAAAAACAGGCACTTATATTGTGACAAGCTTAGAAGCACGATCCGTGGGCATCCACGAACCGCCGCGATTGTTACCTAATTGTGTGATGGTTGCATCTCAACTGGAGTTAAGTTGGCACTTGCCTATGGATAGGAAGTGGCTAATAGTTATCAATGAGACTTAAAAAGACTTGACAAATAATAATATTTTTGATAAGATGTGGGTGAGTGAATGAGATATTTTTATCCTTGATGAACGGAGGAGATACAATGATTCTTATGTGACTAAATTAATTATTTTTTTGTAGAAAGGCCATTAACCTATGGAATATATATAAATTGTCCTCAATGACACTCATGAGGCTATAGTTGAAAGGTGTCTAGCGACCATGCGGTGAAGACAGCAGGCTGGCCTTTTTATTTTTGTTTATTTTTATTTTTGTTTATTTTTATTTTTGTTT
>TARA_R110000824_G_scaffold118960_16_pt1 | contig 46416 bp, 41 predicted proteins | sample TARA_R110000824 | Tara Oceans TARA_R110000824 (sample SAMEA4397747) | marine metagenome | biome: Polar Biome; feature: [MES] marine water layer (ENVO:01000295) within the mesopelagic zone...; material: water (ENVO:00002006), including particulate matter (ENVO:01000060) such...
TCGAGCGGATCATTTCGCGCATATTGTCCCATTCCTCGTCGCTGAGGTTGGACAGGCGTGAAAAATTGCCCGCTCCCGAATTGAAGCCGCCACCATCAATGGCAATGGTCTGACCGGTGAGATATTCGCACCCATCCGACATGAGGAATGTGGCGAGGTTTTTCAGTTCCGCCATCTCGCCCACACGGCCCATCGGGATGCCGTCACGCGATTGCTCGCCATCGGTGGACTGCCCGGGGCTCAGTCGTGCCCATGCGCCTTCGGTGGGGAAGGGGCCGGGAGCGATTGCGTTGAGGCGGATACCGTAGCGACCCCATTCTGCGGCGAGGGATTTTGTCATGATGTTGATACCCGCCTTAGACATGGCGGAAGGAACGGTGAAGGGACCACCATTCCATATCCATGTGGTGAGGATCGAGATGACGCTGGCCTTGGTGCCGCCTTCGATCCAGCGTTTGCCGCAAGCATGCGTGACATAGAACGAGCCGTGAAAGACAATGCCTGAAATGGCATCGAAGCCTTTGGGCGTCAGATCTTTTGTGGGGCTGATGAAGTTGCCGGCCGCATTGTTGACAAGGCCTGTCAGTGCGCCGCCATCGGCCCAGATTTCACCGATCATGTCATCCACGGCGGCCGCCACGCGAATATCGACAGAATGGGTTTTCACCGAGCCGCCATGCTTGTCCATCAGCTTTTTGGCGGTGTCATCAAGCACATTCTTGCGGCGACCGCAGATATAAACATCAGCCCCGAGGCGCAGATAATCCTCGGCCATTTCCTTGCCAAGGCCAGTGCCGCCACCTGTTATCAGAATGCGTTTGCCCTTGAGAAGTCCGTCACGGAACATTGTAGACATGCTGTCCTCCCTGTTTGTTTGGAGGGGAGGATAGCAGGCGCGAAGAGATTTGCACGTGGACCGTGCATGCTATCTGACTGACGCAAGGGGCCCTTGCGTCAGTCGCACATCGGCGAAAGCTCAGTTGCCGCGCGAAGTGGTGAGATAGGTCCAGAGCCGGATTACAAACCAGATCGGCACGACGACAACAGCCCCGAGAAGGATATAGCGCAGCGACCAGTCGATGGCGTCAAAGCCCATGCGCCATATCTGTCCAACCGTGGCAATGAAGTCGCGCCACAGATCGACTGGCTGAATGCCGAAAAATGCCAGCAGAATGCCGACGACCACGGAGGCGATCAGCAATTTGAAGAGCGTCGGAATAACCGGTCCACCTAAAATTTTGTCCATAGTCATGCGGCTCCGCTGGCTGTTCGCTGAAGGGCTAGTTAATCAGCCTTCTGATCAACTGAATAAGTGTATTGCGTTGAGGTCGGGAAGGGAATGGTGATGCCTTCCAGATCAAAACGCTCTTTAACCGCGCGGGTAACATTGAATTTGACGTCCCAATAATCCGGCGTTTTCATCCAGACGCGCAGCATCATATCGACCGAGCTTGCCCCCAAAGAGGTGACAACAGCAATCGGTTTCGGTTCACTCAGGATACGCGATTCCGCACTGGCGACGGACAGCATGGCGTCGATTGCTTTGCCTATATCGTCGCTATAGGAAATGCCGCAGATAATGTCGATACGACGCGTCGGATGAGCGTTGTAATTGCGGATTGGACTTGCCCAGATTTCGCTGTTGGGCATGAAAATCTTGAGGTTGTCTGGTGTTACAAGCTCAGTCGAAAAGAGCGACAATTCCACGATCGATCCACCAATGCCGCCCGCAACTTCTACATAGTCCCCGGCTTTGAATGGACGAAAAATAAGCAGCATGACGCCGGCCGCTACATTGGACAATGTACCCTGCAACGCCAGACCGATAGCCAGCCCTGCGGCACCCAGAACAGCGATAAGGCTGGTTGTCTGCACGCCAAATTTTGCGAGCACGGCAAGCAACGTGAAGATGATGACTGAATAACGAACAATATTGCCGAAGAAGCTCAGCAGTGTCGCATCGAAATTGGGCATGCGGCGCAGCGCCGAAATAGTCCATTTGCGTGACTTGCCTGCAAACCAGATACCCAGGATCAGTATAAGGATCGCGGACGCGAAGCTCAGACCGTGTTCGATAAAGATGGGAAGCAAGGCATCCAGATTGGACATAAGCTCTTTCGGCAGTTCTTCGGAAAACAAGAGGTCGGCTCCTCGAATTTGATTGTTCATGCCACCGGTACAAGTTTCACATGGTTTGATGGGGCTTGGGTAAGGTTATAGTGACTTCATGAGCCATGGCCACCCCCGCAAACGCAGAGAAGCGACAAAGATGCCTGTCGCAATTACGGCACATTTTGTCCTGCCCCCGGTTTTTGCCGACTGGTTTGCCGCCAGAGGCTGGGTGCCGCGCGCTCATCAAATGTCACTGCTGGAGTTGGCCGCAGCCCGCCGCTCTGCTTTGCTTATCGCGCCAACAGGGGCCGGCAAAACGCTGGCAGGCTTTCTGCCGAGCCTGATCGACCTTCATGCGGAAGAAGGGGCAGGCAAAGGCCTGCACACGCTTTACATTTCGCCGCTAAAGGCACTGGCAGTTGACGTAAAACGCAATCTGGAAACACCGATTGCCGAAATGGGCCTCAGCATAAGTGTCGAGACCCGCACCGGCGACACACCGCAAAACCGTCGCCAACGCCAGCGCCGTGATCCGCCGCGTATTCTGATGACCACGCCGGAGCAGCTGGCTCTGCTTCTGTCCTATCCCGATGCGGGAGAATTTTTTGGTACATTGCAATGTGTCGTACTTGACGAGTTGCATGCGCTGGCCAATTCGAAGCGCGGCGACCTTCTCTCGCTCGGTCTGGCACGTCTTGCCATACTCGCGCCGGAGATGCGCCGTGTCGGATTGTCGGCGACGGTTGCCGAGCCGGTGGAACTGCGTCGCTATCTCATGCCGCAAATAGGCGGCGAGGAGGTCCTGTCCGAAGTTGTCGTCGCGCCGCCCGGTGCTGTGCCGGAGATCGGCATTCTGGTGCCATACGGTGCTGAGAGCGACGAAGGCGAAACGCCGCGCATTCCATGGTCTGGCCATTCTGCACGTCATGCGCTGGGTGATGTTTATGAAGAGATCAAGAAACGCAAGACAACACTAATTTTTGTGAACACACGTTCGCAGGCCGAGTTTGTGTTTCAGGAACTTTGGCGGCTCAATGAAGATGGCTTGGCCATTGCGCTTCACCACGGCTCGTTAAGTGCGGAGCAGCGACGCAAGGTTGAAGCCGCGATGTCGGCGGGCACGTTGAAGGCCGTGGTATGCACATCGACGCTTGATCTGGGCATCGACTGGGGCGAGGTCGATCTGGTGATCTGCGTCGGTGCCCCCAAAGGCGCAAGCCGTCTGGCACAGCGTATCGGTCGTGCCAATCACCGGTTGGACGAACCAAGCCGAGCTTTGCTGGTGCCTGCCAACAGGTTTGAAGTGCTGGAATGCGAGGCCGCGCGGGCAGCGGCAACCGAGGGCGCGCAAGACGGCATGATCCGCCGTGATGGTGCGCTTGATGTATTGGCGCAGCATGTATTGGGACGGGCCTGCGCCGAACCCTTCATGCCGGACGAGCTTTTTGCCGAGGTGATTGCGGCCGCGTCCTATCGGCATCTGCCGCGCGAGACTTTCGACAAGATTGTGGAGTTTGTCGCGACCGGCGGCTACGCACTCAAATCCTATGATCGCTACGCACGATTGCGGCCCAATGCACCAATGACCGGGGATATGCGTTTGCGTGCAGCATCGCCGCAAGTGATCCAGCAATATCGGATGAACGTCGGCACAATTGTCGAAGCGGCCATGGTCAAGGTGCGCATGGTGAAAGCAGGACGACGTCCGCGCGGCTATGCAGGAGGGCGGATGCTGGGCGAGATCGAGGAATATTTTATCGATCAGCTGACGCCGGGAGACACGTTTATTTTTGCGGGTCATTTGTTGCGGTTTGAAAGTCTGGTCGAGACAGAAGCCTATTGCTCCAAAGCGCAAGACGGCGATCCGATGATCCCGTCTTATTACGGGGGCAAGTTTCCGCTTTCCACCTATCTGGCGGGCCGAGTGCGCCACATGCTGGCTCATCGCGAGCAATGGGAAGGATTGCCAGATCAGGTGGCGGCGTGGCTTCGCATACAGGAATGGCGGTCTGTCCTGCCGCGCGAAGGCGAGCTGCTGGTGGAAACTTTCCCGCGCGGCGATAAGTTTTATCTAGTCTGTTATCCGTTTGAAGGGCGATTGGCACATCAGACGCTTGGCATGTTGCTGACGCGGCGGTTGGACCGCGCGGGAGCGCGTCCCATGGGATTTATCGCATCCGAATATGCACTTGCGATCTGGTGTTTGCGCGATGTCGGGCTGATGGCCGAGCGCAAGGAATTGCCGCTGAACGAACTCTTTGCCGAGGACATGCTGGGCGATGATCTAGACGCGTGGCTGGCCGAATCCAGTCTGCTGAAACGGACCTTCCGTGATTGCGCTATCATTTCCGGTTTAATTGAGCGGCGCTATCCGGGACAGGAAAAGACCGGCAGGCAGGTCACATTTTCCTCAGATCTCATTTACAATGTGCTGCGCGAACATGAGCCGGATCATATTCTGTTGCAGGCCACCATGGCAGATGCAGCCACCGGATTGCTGGATGTGGCGCGGCTGGCCGAAATGCTGAAACGTGTGAAGCATTACATCGCATTGAAGCGTCTCGATCGTGTGTCGCCTTTGGCGGTTCCTGTGCTGCTGGATATAGGCAAGGAAGCTGTGGGTGGCGACACGAATGAATTTCTGCTGAGCGAAGCCGCAGATCAATTGATTGAAGAGGCAACACGACTTGTTTGACACGCCCACCCGTCATGACCGTTTTTTGAATGCACCACAATTGCGCGTTGCAGGCGCGATGCTGAGCGTGCTGCCCGAGGGCGCTATCTGGTGGGAACAGGAAAAAACCTTGATCGTCGCTGATTTGCATTTTGAAAAGGGATCATCATTCGCGGCCAAAGGCATCGCATTGCCGCCCTATGACACGCGCGCCACGATTTCGCGCTTGCAAGGATTGGTTGCTCGCCTTGCACCTTTGCGACTTGTTGCGTTGGGCGACAGTTTTCATGACAGGGCAGCAGAGGCCCGCATGGATGAGGCGGATGCGCAGTCCATAGAAGCGCTGACCCGCACCACGCAATGGATATGGATCAGCGGCAACCACGATCCGGTGCCGCCACGCCGTTTCGGCGGGGAAGTTCATGAAGAGCTGTGTATTGGTCCGCTTGTCTTACGGCATGAGCCACAGGAAGCTCCGGCGACCGGCGAACTGGCAGGCCATCTCCATCCGGTTGCGGCGGTTCGTGTGCGTGGACGTCGTTTGCGTCGGCGCTGCGTTGTGTCAGATGGCACGCGAGCGATATTGCCTGCTTTTGGTGCCTATGCAGGCGGATTGAATGTGCTGGACGAAGCTTTTGGTTCGCTGCTGCCTGCAGGCGGCTTTCATGCATGGATGATGGGTGCCCATACAGTTGTGCCAGTGGCCGCGCGGAAGCTTGAAGGTGATTAGCTGTTCAGAATAAAGAGCAGTGTCAGGCCAAGCGCGATTTCGATCATCACTGTGAAGGGCACCAGCAAGGCGCGGTACCAGTCAGGAACCGGGCTGCCTGTCCCCGTGCGCTCGACAAGCGCGACCAGTAGAAAACCGGCCATCAGTGCCGCCAGCGCGACAGGTGGCGACATGAATAATATCGACCACGCATAAGGCATCGCCAGCGTGATGAGTGCCAACGGACGGAAGCGCAGATGCGTGCCGCCCGACATGAGTGAAATCCCCCAACGCACACCGCCCAGAAATGACAGCAGGGCGACGCTATATGTAATCTGGACTTTCAGGACATTCTCAACGCCACTTGCCGGATAGGTCAGCAACACCACCATTGCCATGGCAACCAGTGGCACGAGCACGCCATATCCAACGACAAGAACACCGGCGGAGTGGCGGCGTGGATGGGCGGGCTTTGCAGGTGCGGCGTCAGCAGGCGGCGTCAGCGTTTCCATGGTCTCCGCTGTCTGTACATCGTTGCTCATCGGATTCCATTCAACAGATCGTGCTCGGATAGTTTTTATCGCTCGTCTTCGTGGACAACAGCCGGATTAGCCGAGCTGTGCAAGGAAAGGAAACATATTGAGGAGGGTTATGGCAATCCTTTCGAAAGAGCCGAGAGCCATAAGAAGTCCGGTCGCGGCCAGAAGCAAGCCAGCCGCCATTTCTATTTTTCCCATATGGCGGCGGATTCGCTTGGCAAATCCCAGAAATCCGCGAATGGCGAAGGCCGCCGCCAAAAACGGAATGCCAAGGCCGAACGAGTATGTCGCCAGCAGCAAGACGCCTGATGTCAGGCTGTCATGCGAGGCGGCGATGGCCAGAATAGTCGCGAGAATGGGACCGATGCAGGGCGTCCAGCCAAAGGCAAAAGCAAGGCCGAGCACATAGGGGCTGGAAAACTGCGCCCATAGGCTTTGTGTGACATCACCAATATGTGCGGGCTGAAAACGGGCCTCGCGATTGAGAAAGGCGATGCGGAAAAGGCCCATATAATGGAGGCCGAAAATGATGATGATGACGCCCGCAATGCGGCCAAGCATTTCCTTATGCGCAAGGATCAGGGGGTTGATGGCAGATGCGCTGGCCCCCAGAGCGATAAATATGGTGCTGAAGCCCAACACAAAACCGATAGCGCCGAGGGCAACGCGGCGCGTGAGACCTTCCGAGCCCAGTGCCTCGCCCTTCGCATCTTCCCGTGTCAGTTCCTCAAAGGAAGTGCCGGCGATGAAGCAGAGATAGGCCGGCACCAGCGGCAGCACACATGGCGAGAGAAAGCTGAGCAACCCGCCCGCCGCCGCTGCGGCATATGAAATATCGAATGTAGACATATGATGCTTTCGTTGGCCTTGCTTTCGTTGCGCACCTCAACATCCCATACATGGGTGCTTTTGCCACGATGGGCAGGTGTCGCATGCCTGTGACAATTTCTCCCTCTGGGTGCCCGGCTATGGTCAGCGTGGACGCAATATGGCCGAGCCGAGCCAGCCCGCCAGTGCCGCACCTAAAACCGCGATCAAGCCATAGAGCAAGGCATCATTATGCGCGAAGCGGTAAATGAACCGCTCAATACCGCTTTTGTCGATATAGAGCGGCGAAGAAATCGCATCTACAACTTTGCCTTCATGCAGCAGGAACACGGTTGCTGTGTATAAGCCCACAGGCACATTGGCCGGAATGTCCACGGTAGCCCGGAACAAAGTCTGGCCCAGAAAGATGATGCCGCCCGGATCAGATGTGTAAAGGCTGTCCCGGCGTTTGTTGCGGATCAGGGCTTTAGCAAAATCCCTTTCCTGCTCCGGCGCCATCAGCATGCGGCTGCCATCCATGCTCTGGGCCTGCGGCGTGCCGAAGTTGATATTGTCTATGCCGATCTGCTCACGCGCAAGAAGCTCTGTATTCGCGGTCACTTCTAGAGGACGACTGCTGGCCACAGCGTAATAGCCGGGCACATTGGGAAAGGTCACCGCATCGCGATTGATCCATATCCCGGCCACACGATCCTTGCGGCGCACGGTGATCGGTCGCGACGGACCCGTGACCACAATCACGACATCACGATCTAGCGCGCGCTCATTGGCATTGTTTACTTCGATAGCGCCGAAGAGCAGAATTTGTGTGCCGTTGAAATTGGAGCGGATGCGGATCTGGTGTTCGGAGAGATCGGTCACAAGCTGTGCTGCCTGTGCGGCTCCGGCTGCAAGCGCGCAAAACGCTATAAGAGCAAGGCCGATGATATGACGTTTTGCGATCATGAATGCGGCGCCACATCGCTGATCGAGAATAGGTCGTCAGGCCGTGTGACAAGATCCCAGCCCAGACGCAGCCCCATGACGAGCACAATCAGCGCCAGCATCGCCCGCAATTGCGCACCTTGCAGTTTAGCGGCTGCCCGCACACCGTATTGCGCGCCCACCACACCGCCAAGCACCAGCAACAGGGCCAGCATCGCATCAACGGCTTGGTTTTCCACCGAATGCATGACACCGGTCAGAGCGCTTACAAAAACAATCTGGAACAGCGATGTGCCGATCACCACAGAAGTCGGCATGCGCAGCAGATAGATCATGGCTGGTACCATGATGAAGCCGCCGCCCACGCCCATAATCGCTGACAGCATGCCGACAAAATAGCCGATCAGTATGGGCGGTATGACGCTGATATAGAGCTTGGAACGGCGGAACCGCATTTTGAAGGGCAGGCCGTGTATCCAGATATGCTGACCGCCACGGCTGGATGCGACAGCTGTGCCGCGCCGTTCAGCCAGGATAGCTCTCAGGCTTTCGGTCATCATCATCGAACCGATGATCGACAGAAAAACGACATAGATGATGGAAATCATCAGATCGATCTGACCGATCTTGGTCAGCAACCTAAAAATGGCAATGCCGGTAAACGAGCCGAAAACGCCGCCGACCAGCATCACCCCGCCCATCTTGAAATCGATCGATGCGTTGCGCCAATGCGCCAATGCACCTGTAACCGACGAGGCGACCACTTGTGTCGATTGCGTGCCCACGGCGACAGCCGGCGGAATGCCGAGAAAGATCAGGAGTGGTGTCATCAGAAAGCCGCCTCCCACGCCGAACATGCCCGACAGAAAACCCACCGTCAGCCCCATAGCGAGGATAACAATGATGTTTACGGGCAATTCTGCAATCGGCAGATAGATCTGCATGGCGGTAAGTGTCCCCCGAAGGCGGAGAAGATCAGGTTTGAGCTACCTGTTATGCGTCCTACGGGGAAGGAGATCGACGTAGCGCGAAAGCAAGCCTAGTCCCACAAGTCACAATGGAAAAGTGAAATGCGTACTTTTTTTCAGACTTGCACCATAGAGTCGGATTGTGGGGGGCAAGTTGCCTTCAGCGTGTCGCGATTTCGAGTGACTTGAGCAAGGCGCGATTGACACTACCGGTCTGCTCAAGACCGGCGAAACGCTGGTAGTCGAGAATAGCCTGACGTGTGCGCGGACCCATCAATCCATCCGACGAACCCGGATTGTAACCAAGCGCGATCAGCATGGCCTGGGCATTTGCCAGATCGTTGCGGGCAGGCGCGGCGGGCATGTCGTTCGAAAGGCTTGCCGTTGTCTCGGAAGGGGAGAGCGATGCCCAGCTACCAAGCCCGCTTAGATCGCCATTGGCAACCGGATCGGGGCGTTTGGCTGACCATGACTGCACAGCCTGTTTGGCTTGTGCCAGCTTGGCCGGATCAAGGCGGGCACCAACTTCGTCGCGTTTCGTGGCCGCGCCCTTGTCGCCACCATTGGCAGCGATTGCGAGCCACTTATAGGCAAGGACCAGATCCTGCGGGACGCCGAGACCGCGCTCTTGCAGAATGGCCAGATTATATTGGCTGTCACCCAGACCATAATCGGCGGCTGAGCCGAACCAGCGAGCCGCTGTTGTGAAATCCTGTCGGGTGCCACGGCCTTCGGCATAAATCACAGCCAGATTGTGCATGGCTTTTATATTGCCTTGCGTTGCAGCCTTTTCATACCAGCTGCGTGCTTTGGCATCATCTTGCGAAAGGCCACGGCCTTTTTCGTAGAGTGCGGCAAGGCGGTATTGCGCAATCGCCAGCCCCTGATCGGCAGCCTGTGTGTACCAGTAAGCCGCTTGCGAAAGGTCCTGTGGCACGTTCTCGCCATTGGCATAACGCTGGCCGACTTCATATTGGGCGGCTGGATTGCCGGCCACGGCCGCGGCTCGCAGGTCACGTTCTGATGCTGGCACATTGGCAAGCGGAGCGGAAGCAACAGGCTTTGACGGTGCCGGTGTGGTTGGTGCGACAGGTTTTGCGGGCGGTGCCTGCGTGACCTGATTGGGAGCACGTTCGGCTTTAGGTTTAGCCACAGGCACGACGGTGTCTGCATTGGACGTGGTGGACGCTGAAGCCGCTTTCTCATTTGCGGTTTCAGCGTCCTCCGGTGTGGCCTCCGGATGAATGGTTTCGGCGTCGGTGGCTTTGGCTGGCACGGTCGTGGCCGCCGAGCTCGGTTGTGAAGTCTGAGTGCTGGCTTCCATATCGGCCAGCACTTTTTCGTTCTCATTCGATGGTGTGGTCGAGACGATTACGGGATCATTATTCAAAAGACGCATGGTGCCGATAGCAAGTGCAATCACCACAATAGCTGCGATACCCGCATAGATGAACTTCTTGCTCCGGCTTTCGCCATCGTCATAGGCCGCATAACGCGGCGCATAAGCACCTGTATATGCACCGGACGCAGGACCGCCCTGATGACCATTAATGCCTTGTATGGATGCTGCTTGCGCCGCGCGACGTGCAGCGGCCATGAAGTCTTCGGCAACGCGTGCAGGTTCATCTACAGGCGCGGCAGCCGCTTCTTCGTATGTCTCGCCGGCAAGTTCATCTTCGTCGGGAAAACGGTTGTTAAGGCGTGGCTCAACGCGTTCCGCATCGGGCGCGAAGGGAGGCGGTGGCAGATCATCGGTCGCGAATGTGTGTTCAGGAGTCACAACGGGTGTTGGGTGCGGCGCGGCAGGTGCTTGCGTATGGGGACTACGAAAGTCACTGCCCATCGGCGGCAACGGATCATATCCGCCACCAAGTGAAGGCGCGTCGAAATTGGGGATCGGGAATGCCTGACCGCCGGGCACAAAACCATTGCCAGCAAGCCCGCCATGCGGATGGCCAACATTCAGGACAGGTGAAAGCGTACCGGAGGCAACCGTCTGTTTCAGCGATGTACGTGTCGCTTTCGTTTCGCGTTCAATGCGACCAAGGCGATCCGTCATGCGTTCCAGCATGACATTGAGATTGTCGATTGTTTCGCGTGAACGTGTCTCGGTGCCATTGAGGCTTTCGGACATGCCGGCAATGGCGCGCTCGATTGTCTGTGCGGCCTGCAAGGACATTTCCTCGCTCTGGTGCAGCCGCGCTGTGATGTCTTCCAGACGTGTTTCGACTTCCTGTGCGCGGGCATTGGCCTCATGCACACGGGCTTCGAGGGCCTGCTCGATATTCTGGTCGCGCGAGGCGTCCATGTCTTCCAGACGACGGGCAATGCCGGTCACAGTCAGCTCAAACGTCTTGAGCGTTTCTTCAGTGCGTTTTTCCGCGCGTTCCAGTCGCTGCGTGATTTCTGAAAGACTGGTCTGCAATTGCGAGATAGTTGCCTTGTGGCGTTCTTCGTCGTCCTTTTCGGCAATGGCGCGCAAGGCGGCGTCAACCGCCTGTGGTCCGACGCCTGATACGGATTGTTCCATCTGCTCCAGCCGCTGGGCGAGCAATTTCATGTGATCTTCGGCAGCGCGTGCGCGGGCCTCGGCTTCCTCGCGGGCTTCTTCTTCTTCGTGCTGGTCCACGCGATTGGCGATCTCGCCGAGTGTACGACGAATTTCAGCCATCGACTCGTCTGTGCGCCGCTCTGCAGTTTCCAGATGATCGACTACAGCGTTTACCGCCTTTTCGAGCGTCTGCAATTGGGCGCGTTCATCCGCGCCCTTGCGTCCAAAGCTGCTGCGGTTGCGCTCTGCCTGTTCGAGGCGTTCTGAAAGCTGCTGGATTTTGCGTTCCAGTGGGTCAAAGCCGCGTGGCTCGGCAGAGGCTGGTTCGGCATGCCGGTCTGAATAATCCAGTCGCTCGGCAATTTGGCCAACCGTCTGTTCCATGCGCCGTGCAAGTTCTTGTGTGCGTTTCTCGCTCTGCTCAACGCGGGCGACTATGTCACGCACGGCTTCGGCCACCGGGGCCATATCAACAGCGATACGTTCGTCCATGGCTTGATGCTTTGCCTGAGCGGGAGCGGGCGATGATTGCGTTTCGCGATAAAGTGCTTCGGCGTCGGCCCGATCCACTTCATCCGTGCCACCATCCATAATGACTTGATTGAGCCAGGCACCAAGGGTCACGCCCGCACGGCGCGCGGCCTGCTTGGCGGCTTCGCGCGCTTCAGGCTCAATGCCTTTTACGCTCCAGGGTACACCCGATCTCATCCGAATCACTGCCCGTTAACCGTTTCGATGAGTATAGGCCACATCTTCTTTGTTTAAGAGTATGCGGCCATGCCTAATCACGCGCAGTTCGAGCATTCGATGACCTATCTTGCCGGGTTATCGGTTCAACAGGTTTCTCAAATGGAAATTTCCGAACGGCTAGTGCCCCAACATGAAACAGCAGTGAGGGTAAATACCGCGTTAATGAGTGTTGAAAATCACTGATTCGAAGTGGGACGTTTCGACCCGCAAGCAATTACGCCTTACGGAGTCGCAAAGAGTTCTGTGACATAAATCCGTTCATCAGAGCGTGCGATCCCGATATCGCTAAGCGTATAGGCGGCATTGCGGATGTTTTTGCGGTGTGGCGGGCTTGCGATCCACTGTTTGACCAGCGCGTCGGCCAACTCTCGAGAGCTCATTGGGCTGGGGTTGTCTAGCACTGCGACATTTTCAGCAAAGCTGCCTTTGAATTCCGGCCAGGCTGCTTTGAGCCTTTCGCCCGGTCCCTGTCCATCCGGATTGAAATGGCCAAAGAAGCCTCTTTGCGCCATATCCGCGCTATGCACGGCAGCAGCATATTGCAATTCGCGGTTTGCCGAGAGGGGTGGAATACCGTGATCTGCCCGATATTCGTTTATAGCCGCCAGAATTGCGCGACTGTCCTCGGATTCGCCCATTGCCGCCTTTTTTGCAGCTTCCGGCAGGCTGTCCACGCTCACTTGTACCGGCGGCGGAGGGGCCAGATTGTTGCCGCCTGCGCATGCGGTCAGAAATAGCGCCAGAAAAACAGGTAAAACCGCTGCGACATGCCGGTTGCGGGCAAGTGCCCGATTGTTTCCAGAATCGCCTGTTTGAACGAAACCCATGCTTTTCCTCGCTTTTTCGAGGCCAGCGGCCCCGTTTCAACGACCATACAAGCAAGCTGCGCGTGGTAACGCAACAATCGCAACCCTGCCTATTGACGTTTACGTCAACGTCAAATAGCGTGCCGCCAACGATAAAAATTGCAGAAAACTGTCATTCAAAAAAGCGACCGGACATTCGGAGCGCAGGGGAGGGTGAGTGCCTCTCCTCGAAAATAGACCGAAGTCCAAAAACAGGGAGATTGGAACTATGGACCAGCAAATCGTAAACCGTGCCAGCCACAATGATACGCAAGCTTCTGCTCGCCATGAAGATTGCGGCGTGACCTATTCGATTACGCAACTGGCCGAGGAATTTGGCCTGACCACCCGTGCGATCCGTTTTTACGAAGATAAGTCGCTGCTCTCGCCTGAACGTCAGGGCCAGACCCGCATCTATCATCCGCGTGACCGCGCGCGCCTGATCCTCATCGTGCGCGGCAAGAATGTCGGCCTTGCCCTGTCTGAAATCAAAGAGATCCTTGCCCTCTATGACCTGAAAGACGGTTGCGAGACACAGAACCGTGTCGCCATCGACAAATTCCGTCGCCGCATCGAGAGCCTCGAAAGCCAGCGCAACGAGATCGAACTCCAGATCGAAACGCTGAAAGAAAGCTGCGCTAACCTCGAAAGCCAGCTTGCAGGCCAGATCGCGGAGGGCAAGCTTGCCAAGTCCGTCACGGAAACGCGCAAGCGCGCGAAGCCTGCGCCTGTTAAAGTGGCAGTTTCAAACGGCGCTGCATCCGCGTCCGTCTGAAGTCGGTCTCTGAACTTTCCCCGAAACAGCGGGCACGCTCTTGATCATGCGTGCCCGCACATATGAGTGCAGCCATGCCCAGCTACAAAGCTCCCCTGCCGGAATATCGTTTTCTGCTGAACGACACGTTCAACATCTCGCAATATGCGGACCTGCCCGGTTTCCGCGATGCACCGATGGATCTGGTGGACCAGATTCTGGAAGAGGCCGGCAAGCTGTCAGAAGAAGTGCTGCAACCGCTGAACGCAGTGGGCGATAAGGAAGGTTGCAAACTTGAAAACGGTGTTGTGACAACACCCACAGGTTTCAAGGAAGCCTACAAGACACTGGTGGACGGCGGCTGGCCTGCTCTGGTTGCCGATCCGGCTTACGGCGGGCAAGGGCTGCCCAATACATTGGGCGTGTTGTTCAACGAAATGGTGTCGTCGGCCAATATGGCGTTCGGCATGTATCCGGGCTTGAGCCACGGTGCTTATTCCGCGCTGTTGCACCACGGTTCGGATGAACTCAAAGACAAATATCTGCCCAACCTTGTGACCGGTGAGTGGACTGGCACAATGAACCTCACCGAACCGCAATGTGGCACCGATCTGGGGCTGATCCGCACTAAGGCGACGGAAGTGGGCGACGGCTCCTACAAAATCACCGGCACCAAGATTTTCATCTCCGCCGGTGAGCATGATCTGGCCGACAATATTCTCCATCTCGTACTTGCCCGTATCGAGGGCGATACGCCCGGCATCAAAGGCATCTCGCTTTTCATCGTGCCGAAATTCCTTGTGAAGGAAGACGGCAGCCTCGGTGCTCGCAACGGCGTTAGCTGTGGTGCGCTGGAACACAAGATGGGCATTCACGGCAATGCGACCGCCGTGCTGAACTATGACGACGCCATCGGCTGGATGGTGGGCGAGCGCGAAAAAGGTATGCGCGCCATGTTCACTATGATGAATGAAGCCCGCCTGGGTGTTGGTCTGCAAGGTCTGTCGCAATCGGAAGTCGCGCTACAAAATGCCGTCATCTATGCCAAGGAGCGTTTGCAGGGTCGCTCGCTGACCGGCACGAAAGAGGAAGATAAGGCCGCCGATCCGCTGCTCGTGCATCCCGACATCCGCCGCATGCTGCTCAATGCCAAAAGCTTCAACGAAGGCGCGCGGGCGCTTCTCGTCTGGACAGCATTGCATGGCGATCTCTCGCATCATTCAGACGACGAGAAAATTCGCGAGACAGGCGATGATATGATGGCGCTGCTGACGCCGGTGGTGAAGGGCTACCTCACTGATCGTGGTTTTGCCAATGCAGTCGAAGCCCAGCAGGTATGGGGCGGGCACGGTTATATTGACGAGAACGGCATGGGGCAGTTCGTGCGCGATGCTCGCATCGCCATGATCTATGAAGGTGCTAATGGCGTTCAGGCGCTCGACCTTGTTGGTCGTAAACTGGCGTCCAATGGTGGTCGAGGTGTGTTTGCCTTCTTCAAGCTGATTGACGATTTCGTCGCTGACAACAAGACAGGCGAAATCGCAGCTTATACGGATGCGCTTGTCGCAGCCCGCAAGGACCTTGAAGCCGCAACCATGTGGTTCATGGAAAATGCGCTGACCAATCCCGACAATGCCGGTGCGGGATCGTCCGACTATATGCATCTTTTCGGTGTTACTGCCGTTGCCTATATGTGGGCACTTATGGCGAAGGCGGCCTTGGCCAAGATCGCTGCCGGTGAGGGCGACAAGGCCTTTTACGAAACCAAACTCAAAACCGCGCGTTACTACATGGATCGTGTGGTGCCTGAAACGGCTGTTCATCTGGCGCGCGTCAAAGTTGGTGCTGCACCCTTGATGGATTTCGCGGCGGACGAATTCTAAGAAACTCTACAAATTTCAAAAACCGCCGCAAAGGCGGACGAACGGGAGACGTTGAATAATGACGATGATTGCCGGCTACAAATCCCCTTGGCTCAATGAAGAGCTGGAAATCCTGCAAGACGCGGTCGCCAAATTCTACCAGAAAGAATTTACGCCGCTTTCCGACAAGTGGAACGAGCAGGGTCATGTCGATCGCGAAGCGTGGAACAAGGCGGGTGAAGCCGGCATTCTTTGCGCATCGATTTCCGAGGAATATGGCGGTGGCGGCGGCAACTTCGCACATGAAATGGTGATCACGCAGGAACAGGCCCGTGCAGGCGTGGCAGGTTTCGGCAATTCCGTTCACTCCGGCATTGTCGCCCATTACATCCAGTCTTACGGCACCGAAGAGCAGAAGAAGAAGTGGCTGCCCAAAATGGCAAGCGGCGAAATGGTCGCTGCCATCGCCATGACAGAGCCCGGCACAGGTTCCGATCTTCAGGGCGTCAAGACAACGGCAAAGAAAGTCGGCAACCAGTATGTGCTGAACGGCCAGAAGACCTTCATCACCAATGGCCAGCAGTCCACGCTGATCTGCGTTGTCGCCAAGACCGATCCCAATGGCGGTGCCAAGGGCACGTCGCTCATCATGGTCGAGACAGAAGAGGTTGAAGGCTTCCGCCGTGGCCGCAACCTGAACAAGGTTGGCATGCATGCGCAGGACACATCCGAACTGTTTTTTGACGATGTAAAAGTGCCGACCCATAACCTGCTCGGCACAGAGGAGGGCAAAGGCTTCTTCCAGCTCATGCAGCAGCTCCCGCAGGAGCGCCTCATCATTGCGGTGCAGGCTTGCGTTGCTATGGAGCGCGCGGTCGAACTTACAGCCGAATACACGAAGGAACGCAAAGCCTTCGGTAAGTCGATCCTCGATTTCCAGAACACACAGTTCAAGCTGGCTGAGTGCAAGACTGAAGCTGCCATTGCCCGTGTCTTTACCGATGATTGTGCGGTCAAGCTTCTCGACGGAAAGCTCGATGCCACCACAGCAGCTATGGCCAAATGGTGGACCACTGAAAAGCAGTGCGAGATCGTGGACACATGCCTCCAGTTCTTCGGCGGCTATGGCTACATGCTCGAATATCCGATCGGCCAGATGTATCAGGATGCTCGCATCCAGAAGATTTACGGCGGCACGAACGAAATTATGAAAATGCTCATCGCCCGCACGCTTTGAGCCTTTGATCCGGACCTCTCAAGGAGAAATCCCATGGCAGATGCCTATATCTACGACACAGTTCGTACTCCGCGCGGCAAGGGCAAAAAAGACGGCTCGCTGCATGAAGTGACGGCGCTGGAGCTTGGAACGCAGGTTTTGACAGCATTGCGTGATCGCAATGGCCTCGACACCAGCCGCGTTGACGACGTCGTCTTCGGCTGCGTCGATCCGGTCGGCGAGCAGGGTGGCGACATTGCCCGTATCGCGGTGTTGAACGCCGAATATGCGCAGACGGTGGCCGGCGTGCAGATCAACCGTTTCTGTGCCTCCGGTCTTGAGGCCACCAATATGGCCGCAGCCAAGGTCATGTCAGGCGAAGCCGATATGGCCATCGGTGGTGGCGTCGAAAGCATGTCGCGCGTCGGCATGGGGGCATCGGGTGGTGCCTGGTCATCAGATCCTTCGGTAGCGTTCAAATCTTATTTCACACCGCAAGGCATCGGCGCTGACCTCATCGCCACGAAATATGGTTTCTCGCGGGCTGACGTAGATGCCTATGCGGTGGAAAGCCAGAAGCGCGCTGCCAATGCGTGGAAGCAGGGCTATTTCAAGAACTCGGTTATTCCGGTTCGCGATATCAATGGCCTTACCATTCTTGATCATGACGAACATATGCGTCCCGACGCCTCCATGCAGTCCATGGGCGCGCTGGCCGCTTCCTTTCAGGGCATGGGCGAATTCGCCTTCGACGGCGTGGCGCTTGAGCGTTATCCCGAAGTGGAAGAAATCATCCACGTCCATCATGCGGGCAACTCGTCGGGCATTGTTGATGGTGCATCAGGTGTGCTGGTCGGCAATCTCGACACCGGCAAGGCCATGGGCCTGAAGCCGCGTGCACGCATCCGCGCCATGGGCTCCATCGGATCGGAACCCTCCATCATGCTGACAGGCCCTGCCGATGTGTCGCGCAAGGTTCTGAAAAAAGCAGGCATGAACCCCGATGACATTGATCTCTATGAACTCAATGAAGCTTTCGCCTCAGTCGTGCTGCGCATGATGCAGTCGCTCGATATTCCGCACGAGAAGATGAACGTCAATGGCGGCGCGATTGCCATGGGCCATCCGCTGGGAGCAACCGGCGGCATGATCCTCGGTACGGTTCTCGACGAGCTTGAGCGTCGCAATCTCAACACGGCTTTGATCACGCTCTGCGTCGGCGCAGGCATGGGCACAGCCACGATCATCGAACGCGTGTGAGGCATCAGATATGACCACTTACGAAAATTTCAAATTCGACGTTGATGCCGACGGCATAGCAACTGCCATCTGGGACATGCCTGGCCGTTCCATGAACGTGCTGTCGCAAAGCTCCATGGCGGATATCGGCTCGATCATCGAAACCATCGTCTCCGATGACAATATCAAGGGCGCGGTGCTGACTTCGGGCAAGGCGGCATTCTGTGCTGGTGCCGATCTGTCCATGATGGGCGGTCAGGCAGGTGGCGCGGGTGAAGGTTCCAAGGAAGATCGCGTCAAGGCGATGTATGAAGGCAATCTTGCTTTCAACATGCTGCTGCGTCGTCTCGAAACATGCGGTAAGCCGATTGCAGCCGCCATCAATGGTGTTGCGCTGGGCGGCGGTCTGGAAGTCACATTGGCTTGCCACTATCGCGTTGTCGCCGACAATCCAAAAATCCAGCTCGGTTTGCCCGAAGCCAAGGTCGGCCTGCTGCCCGGTGGCGGTGGTACACAGCGTCTGCCGCGCCTCATCGGTGCGCAGGCAGCATTGCCGCTCATTCTTCAGGGCACAGCCCTCAGCCCTGATAAGGCATTGAAGGCAGGCATTGTCCATGCCGTTGTCCCTGCTGGCGAAATTGTCGATGCCGCGAAGGCATGGCTGAAGGAAGGACTGGCCCAGCCCAAGGTCAAGCTTGGCAAGAAGGGACCAGAAGTGGCCGCCAATGCCATCCAGCCTTGGGACCGTGAAGGCTATCGCATCCCCGGTGGTGGCCCGCATGACAAGGCCAGCAGCGTCTTCACCATTGGCAATGCCACGCTGCATAAAGGCACGCATGGCAATTTTCCGGCGCAGAAATACATCATGTCCTGCGTCTATGAAGGTCTTCAGGTGCCGATGGAAGCCGGTATCCGCATCGAGACACGCTATTTCACCAAGCTGCTTATGGACCCGCGCTCAAAAGCCATGATCCGTTCGCTCTTCCTCTCCATGCAGGAACTCGGCAAGGGGGCACGTCGCCCTGCCGGTGTGCCGGAATTTGCCGTGAAAAAACTCGGCATTCTCGGTGCGGGCATGATGGGCGCAGGCATTGCCTATGTCTCCGCTCAGGCTGGCATGGAAGTCGTGCTGCTGGATACCGATCAGGCCAATGCCGAAAAGGGCAAAGCCTATTCCGAAAAGCTCGTGGCCAAAGGTATCGAGCGCGGCAAGGTGACAAAGGATAAAGGAGACGCACTTCTCGCCCGCATTCTGCCCACCACCAACTATGACGACCTGAAAGACGCAGACCTCATCATTGAGGCAGTGTTTGAAAGCCGCGAGATTAAAGCGGAAGTCACAAAGAAGGCCGAGCCGATGCTGGCTGCTGGCGGTGTCTACGGCTCCAACACTTCGACATTGCCCATCACGGGTCTTGCCGAAGCGGCAAAGAAGCCGGAAGATTTTATCGGCATCCACTTCTTCTCGCCGGTGGATAAGATGCAGCTGGTCGAGATCATCATGGGTCAGCGTACAAGCCAGGAAACGCTCGCCAAGGCGATGGATTACGTCAAGCAGATCCGCAAGACGCCCATCGTGGTGAACGATAGCCGTGGTTTCTACACCTCGCGTTGTTTCGGCACCTATGTCGGCGAAGGTCTTGCCATGCTCGCCGAAGGCATTAAGCCCGCGATCATCGAAAACCTTGGCAAGCAGACGGGCATGCCGGTCGCACCGCTCGCACTCAATGACGAAGTCTCTTTGGACCTTGCCTATAAAGTGCGCGAACAGACCAAGAAAGATTTGGGCGACAAATATGTCTCAGGTCCTGCCGATGCGCTCATCGAGAAGATGGTTGTCGAGCTGGGCCGTGTCGGCAAGAAGGCAGGCAAGGGCTTCTACGATTATCCCGCCGACGGCAAGAAGAAGCTCTGGACCGGCCTCAATGAAGTGGCCGGCACGCATAAGGACATTGACGATGTGGATGTCGAGGAACTGAAAAAGCGTTTCCTCTATATCCAGGCGCTTGAAGCAGCCCGCTGCTTTGAGGAAGGCGTTGTCACCGATGTGCGCGATGCGGATGTTGGCGCGATTATCGGCTGGGGCTTCGCGCCTTGGTCTGGCGGTCCGCTCTCACTCATCGATATGGTTGGTGCCAAGGCGTTTGTGGATACTTGCGACGCGCTCGCCCAGAAATATGGCGAACGCTTCAAGCCCAACAAGCTGCTGCGCGACATGGCTGAGAAGGGCGATACCTTCTATGGCCGTTTTGCACCGGAGAAGGCTGCCGCCTGATCCTGTTTCATCTGGAGAATAGAATGCCCGGACAGATCGTCCGGGCATTTTGTTTTTCTGCAACACTTCCACCTTGTCATTGCTTTGACATGTCCGCTTCACAGCTTTGTCGTCAAACCCCGCTTTAAGTCTTTGCTAATCATCTGGCCCGTGTCTCCGCGCGGGTCATCAGCAATTTTGGGGGCTAAATGCGTCGTGGATTTCGAAGCGCAACAGGTTTGCGCATTTGCATGGTTTCGGTTGTCGCGCTTATGTCCGGCATGGGTGCCGCACATGCCGTGGATATTCCGGCAAGTACAACAGGTGCCACAGTTCCCGGCGGCGGCGATACCATTCAGTCTGGAGTAACCGTCTCTAACACAGATGCACTGGGCTCTTCCGCCATCACCATCACATCGGGCGGTGTAGGCACAGAAACCGAATTCACCAACAGCGGCACAGTGCAATCAGCAATCGGTTCCAGCGCGACGGGTATCGGTGCCAATGGCAATGACAATATCGTCATCACCAACACCGAAACCGGCATTATCGAAGCGCTTGGCACGGGCGGCGCGATCCGCCTCGACAATAATGTCACCATCGAGAATGCCGGTACGATTTCGTCGGCCGGCGGCACCAATACTGTGCGTGCTGACAATGACGCGACCATCACCAATACGGGCACCATCCGTTCGGATGGTGATCCGGTATCGGGCGAAAATTCAAGCACCGTGCGTATTGATCGCGGCACAGTGACCAACGGCTCGGAGAGCAACACATCGGCGTTGATCGTCAATAACGCCAATGCGACGGATCTCGACAGTGGTGATCAGGATTCAAATGTCTATGCCGTGCAGGCTGGTGATGATGATCAGGCCATTGTCACCAATTACGGCATCATCCGCGCCACAGGCAATGCGGCCACCGTTGCCACCGGCCACAATGAAGGCGAAGTCGGTGCTGTGCGTCTCGGCGGAGATGATAGCGAAATCTACAATTACGGAACGATCGAGACGACAGGCGTCATTGTCGAAACCGATAGCGACAATCAGGAGATCGGCGACATGTACGGCATCCGTGTCGATGGCGCGGATAATCTCGTTCACAATTATGGAACGGGTGTCATCACAGGCGGCAAGCATGGTGTCAATATTGATGGCGACGCGGAAGATGCGGTCGTGACCAATGATCTTGGCGGCACCATCACAGGCCTCAATGGTTCGGGCGTTGGATCAGATAGCAACGGCACGGTCACGAATTACGGCACCATCACCGGTACATTCAATGATGATTACAGCTTCGGCGATGGCGACGGCGTGGACATCGACCTTGTCGGCGAGGTCACGAATTACGGCACCATTCAGGGTCTTGGCTCCAAAGGCACAAAGCCCGGCGAGTTATCCCCGTCCAACAGCGAAGGCATTGCGATGGGCGGCGGTTCCATCGTCAATGGCGATGAAGACCATCTGGGCGCGCTCATCTCCGGTGCCAATAATGGTATCCTGATCGACGACAGCGAAGGCGGCGACGCTTTCGATGCTGTGACCATCACCAATTACGGCACCATTCGCGGGCTTGATGGCTACGGCATCCGCCTCGTCAATGCCGGTGGCACTTTCGATAACCGGATCGACAATTACGGTGCGATTTCCGGTGCCAACGGCATTGCGGTGGAAATCGGCGGTGGCGACGACACATTCAACGATTTCGGTGGCACGATCACCGGTTCAGTCGATGCGCAAGGCGGCGCGGATACACTCAATATCGACCGCGGTGATGACACGGAATACACGCTTGATGGCGAGCAATTCCTGAATTTCGAGACCACCAATGTGCTCTCAGGCATTGTCACGCTGGACGGTGACTATACCAGTTCGACGCTCGTCAGAGTGTTCGAGGATGCGAGTTTTGTCGGTAATGGTGGTGTCACCACGACAACTTTCCGCAATGAAGGTCGGCTTGCCATGGGCACGGCCACCACGACATCGACATTTGATGTGACAGGCAACTTCGTCTCGGAAGCAGATAGTGTCTATGTCGTGAAACTCGACGACACATCCAGTGATCTTGTCTCCGTCAGTGGAACAGCCACACTTAATGGCGGGACGGTTGAGGTCTATCACCTGAGCGGTATCACCGCGCATACCTATACAATCCTCGAAGCTGATGGAGGCGTCTCCGGCACATTCGATGATTTGGATCTCTCGCCCTTTGTCACGGCATCTTTGGGCTATGGCAATGCGAATGCAGTTACTCTGACAATTGATCCGTTGGCAGATACGCTTAACGGCTCAGCTATAGCTGACGCGCTTAGCAATGCGCGCAACGATCTTGGTTTGTCTTTGCTCAGTTCCGGTGAAATCGGTGATGCCTTGAACGATCTGGCTCCCATTGGTTCCGGCAATGCAGCAGGTGGCGGCGTAGCAACCAGCCTTGCTTTCACGCAGCAGACCAGCGACCACATCGCTTCCGTCCAGTCGAGCATGATGGCAGAGCAGGGTGGGTCCCGTCTTGCCATGTTCGGCCTCAGCGCCGGTGATGAAATCGGCGGCCAGAACGGTGGTCTCTGGATGCGCGGCTTCGGCCTCACCGGCAGTCTTGACGCAAGTGCCGCTGGCAATGATGGCCTCAGCTATGACGGAGCGGGTGCAGAACTCGGGTATGATTTCCGCCTCGGGGAAACTTCGCTACTGGGCATGTCTGCCGGTTATGCACGCATTGCCAATGACATGGACCGTGCAGGTGCGGAAAGCGATGTGGATAGCTACATGGTCGGGCTTTATGGTGCCGCCATGCTCGGTGCCATGGACCTCTCCGGTCAGTTGGCCTATGTGCATAACGAGTATAGCCAGTACCGCCTCATCACATTTGCGGGCCTGACTGCCAGTGCCGATTATGAAGGTTCCACCTTCAGCGCCAATGCCGAGCTGGGCCGCACATTCCAATCGGGCAATATCGCTCTGCGTCCCTCGCTTGCCATTGATGCCATGCGCCTCAAGGTCGATGGGTATAGTGAAACCGGTGCGCCGGGTTTCAACCTTACCAGTGCGGGCAAGTCGGACACTCTCGTTCGCTCTAAGCTCGGTATCAGCGCCCGCTTTGGACAGGGCAAGGTCGTGCCCTCTTTGGGCCTCTATTGGGGGCATGATATCGAACAGCCGGATAGTGTCTTGAACTATGCGTTTGCCGGTCTGGCCAATTCTGCCTTCAGCATCAGCGGTAACACACCAGATCGTGACGCGGCTCTGATCAATGCTGGTCTCGATATGCAGGCAGGCGATGGCATGACGCTTTCGCTCGCAGGCACTGCCGACCTGCGTGACAATGCCGACGCATTGGGTCTGTCGGTGAAATTGCGCTACGAGTGGTGATCCTCTCGCCCCGGACCATATTGCTTGGTCCGGGGCGAAGATCGTTCACAAGCGGGAAGTAGCCTGTTAGGCTCGTATGATGAGCGTTCGGGGAACCTGCAAAACATCACTATCCTGTCTTATGTCTGTGCTGGTCGCAGGCATGATTTGTTTGTTTGCAGCCTCGCGTTCAGCCGCGGAGGAGGCTCCGGAATCCGATCTTTTATGCGAACAAGCGCCCACAGGTATGGTTGAACCTATACCGCAGCCATTCAACTACTGGATGGTGATTGTATGTGGTCCGCAATCACAGGCGCTTGTGCCGATTGAAGGCACGCTCTGGCTTGCACATGGCAGCAATGAACCGGTTTCCATTCTGGCTCTGCCGCCCGGTGCCACTTCTATGCCGACCAGTGGTAATTACAATCCGTCCTATAGCGTGCGGTTCAAATCGCTTTATGCAGCGAATGTCGAAGGGGAAAAGTGGGATCGGTCACTGGCCTTGTTGCGTGATGCTTTGACGTCGGGTGAAAACGCTGACAAGAAGCCCAATGTTGACCACATTTTTCAGCTTGATGCTGTCAGCAGCATTTATGACATGCGATACAATATCTATTTTTATGTGACCGGCACGCGCCCCTTTGCCGCGATTGTTTGCATAGATGCTTGTCAGCGCACATTGTTGCTTGATATTGCGCAGTCCGATCCTGCATCGAAGGGCTAGGCACTCAGCGCCTGTGTGTCCAGACAACGCGTTGACGGGAATGTCACCGTCGCACAAGTGCCCATGCCAAACTCGCTGTCGATCTGGAACAATGCGCCATGTTGTGCGCTTAGTGCCTGCACGATAGACAGGCCAATGCCCAGTCCTTCGTATTTCCGGTTCAGGGCACCATCAATCTGGCCGAAGCGTGCCATGGCTTTGGGAATCTCGTCGGGCCGCATGCCTATGCCTGTGTCGATGACCCGGAAGGCAAATCCAACAGGTTCCCGCTGCAGCTGAATAGTGACCTGACCGCCGCTATTGTTGAACTTGATGGCATTGCTGACAAGATTGATCAGTATCTGTTTTAGCTTGCGTGGATCTGCACGTAGCTGGGGTAAGTCTCCGATAACCTCCAGATGGCAACTCACATTGGCGCGCTCTGCCTGCGGTTTGACAAAACTCAAAACCAATTTTGCAATTTCTGTTGTGTTGACGGGTTCGTCCTGCACCTCGTCATTGCCTGTTTCGACGCGTGACAGATCGAGAATGTCATTGACCACGGCCAGTAGATGCGTGCCGGAGTTATAGATGTCTTTGGCATATCCTTCATATTGGGGTGCGCCCAGTTTCCCGAATATTTCTCGTGTCATCATCTCCGAGAAACCGATCACTGCATTGAGCGGTGTTCGCAATTCATGACTCATGGTTGCCAGAAATTCTGACTTTGCACGCGAGGACTCTTCGGCTCTCGCGAAGGCTTTGGTCAGGGCTTGAGCACGTTGTTCGAGATCGGCATTGGCTTTTTGCAGACTGCTGGTCAGTGCATCGCGTTCGGCTTCTACGCGGCGAAATCCGGAAACGAAATTTCGGACATAGAGAGCCGTGACGAAAATAATGAGGAGTTGCGACAGCTCCATCGAATTGCGGATATACATTGCACTGGAAAGCATTTCATAGACCAGCGTAATCAGCGCCGATGCCATGACAATGGCCGCGTCGATCCGTTTCGAAGGGTCTATGAGCAGAGCACGCACCACAAGCACCGCCAGAACGACACACATCGCGATACAGAAAATCTGGAAAGGTTCGCGAAGGAGCGTGATCGTGCCGGGTGGGAAAAACGGTGCCAGGAAAATAGCGAATATGCAGCAGGCTGCAGACAGCGAGTACATCACTTTGTCCACGGGATGCATTTTGTCTTTACGAAAGAGCGAGCAGATAAAAGCGTAGTAGCTTGAGGCTATGAGAAAAAGCGACACATATTCGAGGTCATATTTGCGCGCCAGTGTCAGGCTCGGCACATAATCCCAAATCTGGTCGCTCACCATAAAGACCCGGAAGGCAGATGATGCGGCCAGTGCAGCAAAGATGAAATGTCGGCGTCGATCATCATGTGTCTTGCCGATCAGCAGCGCAGCAATGGCGACTGCAAATAGAACAAGCATCAGGGCAGATTGGAGCGCGCTGGTTCGTCGCTGCTGGGCATCCAGACGGGCAAGGACATCAATTGTCGGCGCTGTGATAAAGCCGCCTTGTTTGTGGACGTGATTATCCAGCAGAACAATCAGCTTGAAATGACGCATGTCATTGGGAATGGCGAGGTCTGGCAGATAGGGGCTTTTCGGCTCTTCGTCAAAGCCGTTCCCAGGGTCACCGTTCTGATGTAGGAGGACAGGTTCTTGAAGTCGGCCAGCTTGTATGTTGATGGCATAAACCGCGAATATGGAGCGCATAATGCCAAGGTGTAGCCCGAGGGTCTGTGAATCCTGTGGCAGGCTCACTTCCAGGCAATAGGTTGCCGTCCCATGTCCTGTGCGCGTGTCGGTGGTAAATGCTGGTCCCCAGAAATCTGGCAGCTTTACAGATTCCGAACGGCGGGATTGGCCGCGCAGTTCGCATGTCGCATTGATGAATGTTCGAGGCTCGATAAGCTGGTTGCGGAAAACGCGCCAGCCCGTGTCGAGCATCACGGCACCACCTTTTTGTGATGAGTCCACAATATGTTCCTGCACTGTCGCGGCAGGTGTGATCGCATTGGCGGGTGTGATTATCTTGTTGGCGTTCAGGCCAAGCATTAGCATAGCGATCAGAGTAAAGCCGAGCGCTTTGGAACATTGTTGAAGTGAAGGCAATAGTGCCCGTTTCATCCTGCTATTCCTGTTTCACAGAGTGAGGCTGACACGCCCGCATTAACGAAGCTTTGCGCCGTCCCCTCGTGCGGTTTAATACTTTCATCCGTTCTGAAGTGGGTTTTGCTTTGAGAACGCCGGTTTTGGGCCAGCAGACAGTCATGATCGAAGTCACCCCGACAATCTCCATATCGCCTTCCGAGATTGAGCTCAGCTTCATTCGCTCAGGCGGGCCGGGTGGGCAGAATGTCAATAAAGTGGCCAGCGCTGTGCAATTGCGCTTCGATGTCCGTCGGTCTTCGGCCTTACCACAGGCCGTGAAGCACCGTCTGGAGAAGCTTGCTGGTGCGCGGCTGACACATCAGGGCGTTATTGTTCTGACCGCTTCCCGGTTCCGCACGCAAGATGCTAACCGGCGCGATGCAATAGACAGGTTGGTGGCAATGATTGCCAAAGCGGCAGAAAAGCCGGTGTTCCGGGTTCCCACCAGACCTTCATTGGGCGCAAAGAAGAAGCGACTTGAAACCAAGACGCGCCGTGGCGTGGTCAAGAAATTGCGCGGCGGCAGGCCCGGAATTCATGACTAATTTTTGGTAAACGAAACATTCCGCGCACTTAGTCATTCCTACATCGCGGGCCGCTAGCAATGAGAGGTTGGAATCTCTCAGTAAGCTTCTGTTCGGTGCGGTCTCATGTCCTTGTCTTCTCATCTGGAGCGATTGCGGCTTGCCTGGGCGGCCCGCAACGAGCTGCATGATGCGCAGGGTCGCGATAGGAGCACTTTGTCTTCAGACATGGTGGCGCGGCTGGACCTTGCCCATCGTGTAAGGCTTGGTCAGTTGCGCGGTCTGGATGCCGCTGCAAAAACTATTTCTGGCAATATTTGCGCGGCCATCATTTTAGCATTCATTCTGGCCGACAATCTGGGTTGGCAGGTCATGTCCGTCTGGATCGGGCTGCTGGTTCTATGTGCTACGGCTCTTGTATGGCGCACTTATTGGAACATGCGTCATGCCACAATAGGACGTATTCCACAAAAAGAGGTCACACGTCGCCTGCGCGAGCATATAGGTTTTGCCGTTTTAATTGGTCTCGTCTGGGCCGGATTAATTCTTGTTTATGCGCCTGCTCTCACAATGTGGAACCTGATCATTCTCAGTCTTGTTGTGCTTGGCTGCATCAGTGCGACAGTGTCTTCAATCGGTGTCCATTTGCCGACCTTTCTTGGGTTAGCCCTCACCACATCGCTGCCTCTCATCTATGTGCATTTGATACGCCCGCATGATTACAGCGGCTCGCTTGCGCTCATGGTTGCACTCTATTGTTTGGCGATTACCGGAAATGTGCTCACACTTCATCGCAGCGTCATTGCTACATTCCGGTTGCGCGCTAAAAATGAGAGGCTGGCCGACAATGTCGCCGCGGCAAGGGCCGCCACAGAAACGGCCATGCGTTCCAAATGGGAAAGTTTCGCTCACCTCAGTCACGAGTTGCGCACCCCTATGAATGCTGTACTGGGTTTTTCCGATATTATGCGCCAGCAGATGTTCGGCCCTCTGGGGGACCGCTATCTCGAATATGCTGGTTGCATCCACGAAAGCGGCAGCAATGCGCTTGATCTGATTGAATCTATTCTAGCAGTCTCGCGGGCTCAGACTGGTGACATGGTGCTGGCAGAGTCCGATTTCGATCCGGTGGCATTGCTGCTCGATTGCGTTTCGGAAATGGAAGTGGAAGGACAAAGCAGAGGTATCACGCTTGATGTTGATATGCGTCCGCTTGATATTTGTCTTCACGCCGACCGGAGCAAAATCCGTCAGGTTGTCCTGCATCTCCTGTCCAATGCGATCACCTATACCAATCCGGGTGGCCGGGTACTTGTAAAGCTCAGGCATGAGGAAACCGGTTTGCTGGTCACTATCTCAGACACAGGTATTGGCATAGCACCTGAAGATCTGGCTCTGTGTCAGGAGCCATTCGTGCGTCTTTCCGATCCGCTCATCGCCCAGTCCAAAGGAGCGGGGTTGGGCTTGCCCATCGCGCGTCATATGCTCACCGCCCATGGCGGCAGTCTTTCGATGGAGAGCCGTCTGGGCATAGGCACCTCGGTGACATTCGTCTTGCCGCCCGAGCGTTGCGTGCCTGCGGGCACCCAGCAAAGCGTGGTTTTGCCGCGCCCGCATCTGCGCCTTGTCAGCAATGACTGAGACTTGAGTTTTCCTTTCGGTCTCATTGGACAATCCCGTCCCGCACGGTTTACATAAACGCCTTAAAGGGCGGATGCTGAAACCGTCAACATGCAGGGGGAATGCTATCCATGGCGCGGGGCTACACATTATACGGTGCGGAAGTCAGCTATTTCACCGGCAAGGTGCGCGCCTATCTGCGCTACAAGCGCATCCCCTTTGCCGAGGTACTTAACACACCCGATGTCTATCGCCAGATCATCCTGCCACGTGTCGGCTGGCCGGTCATTCCTGTTGTCACAACACCTGAAGACGAGATCTGGCAGGACTCCACCGAGATCATCGACGCGCTGGAAAGCCGGTTTCCGGACCCCTCCATCTATCCCGCCACTGTGCGCCAGCACCTTGTTTCCCTATTGCTGGAAGTCTATGGCGATGAATGGCTGAAACTGCCTGCCATGCATTATCGCTGGAATCATAATCGTGATTTTGCGGTCAACGAGTTCGGTCGCATGAGCTTGCCCGGTGCCACGCCCGAAGAGCAGCGCGCCGCAGGTGAGAAAATTTCAAAACCCTTTGCCGGTGCGCTGCCCTTTCTCGGTGTCACACCGGAGACTGCGCCCGCCATTGAAAACTCTTACGAGGCATTGCTCGGAGAGTTGAACGCCCATTTCGCAAAGCACGAGTTTCTGCTTGGCACACGTCCTTCCATCGGTGATTTCGGTCTGTTTGGCCCGCTTTATGCGCATCAGTATCGCGATCCGGCATCAGGTGATCTGATGAAAGCCCGCGCACCCAATCTTGTGCGTTGGGTTGAACGCATGCGTGTGCCGTCCAATCCCAAAGGCGGCGAGTTTCTGCTCCGTGATGAGGTGCCTGAGACACTCATGCCGGTTCTCTCCCGTATGATGCGCGAGATGATCCCGGAGCTGGTCTCTGTGGCCCACCATCTTGGCCACTGGCAAAAAGGCGATAGTGACGGACAACCAAAACTCTCCGGCACAGAGGTTCCCCGCGCCCTTGGTCAGCATGAGTTCAAGCTGGGCAGCGTCACCGGCAAACGCGCCATTTTCCCGTTTGAATTGTGGATGCTCCAGCGCCCGCTCGATTACATTGCCTCGCTGGAGGAGGATGACAAATTGCGTGTCGCAGATGTTCTTCGCCAGTCGGGCGGCGAAACCCTGATGGATTTCCCCGCCTTTCCTCGTCTCGTCCGGCGTAATTTCAAGCTGGCGCTAGCCTGATCTGTCAGACGTTCAGCGAACCTGTCCGCCATCCACGACAAAAATCTCGCCAGTGACAAAACTCGCCCGCGCGCTGGCAAGAAAAAGAGCCGCATCCGCGATTTCTTCCACTTTGCCGAAACGCCTCAGTGCCACTTCGCGTTTGATCCAGCGGCCCCATGCGTCGGGGCGTTCATCCACACGGGCCTGCCAGTCGCCGCCTTCAAAAATGATATTGCCCGGCGCAATCGCGTTGACGCGCACATTGTCCTTACCGACAATTTTTGCCAGCGACTTTGTCGTGTGGTTGACCGCCGATTTGGTGGCCGAATAGGTCAGCGGCGTGCCCAGCGCATCGACACCGGCAATCGAGGAAATCAGGATCAGGCTTGCGCCTACGCGCGCTTCTTCCGGGCGCGACAGAATGCGTTTCAGCGCTTCGCGGGCGAGATAAACACCTCCCAGCAGGTTTTGCTGTATGTCGGCTTCCCAGTCCTCGTCACTCACATCAAATCCCAGTGGCGCACGGCCAAGGCCCACATTGGCAATGGCACAATGCACTGGCCCGAGTTTTTTCTCCGTCGCGTCCAGCGCTTCGCCTAGTACCTTGGAAGAAGTCATGTCACCTGCAATCGTCAGCAGGTTTTCGGACTTTGCGCCTTCCTTGATCAGCAATGCGCGTGCGGCATCCAGCGACGCCTCGCCGCGTCCCGTCAGCGCGACTTTCGCACCTTCGCGGGCAAAGCCTTGCGCCATGCCAAGCCCGATGCCGCGGCTCGCGCCTGCAATAAAAATCACTTTGTCTTGTAGTTGCAGGTCCATTTTCCATTTCCCTTGAGATGAATTTTCTTTTCACCATAGCACGGCAAGGTAGACGCAACGTCAAGTGTTCCGTGTTCGCCTTGTCCCCTGATGCAAGCCCGTCCTAGACTTCAATAAAGAAAAACTCTGGGGAGGGTTAAATGTCTTACGAACAAATTTCCTATGAAACGCGCGACGCTGTAGCATTGATTACATTGCGTCGGCCCGACAAGCTCAATGCTTGGACGCCGAAAATGGCGGGTGAACTCGCCCATGCCATCGAGACCGCCAATGATGATCGCAATATAGGTGCGATTGTTATGACAGGCGAAGGGCGCGGCTTCTGCGCCGGTGCTGATGTGGATGCGGTCTTCAAAACCCGTGTTGATGGCACCGACCCCGGCGAAAACACCGCAGGCGGATCGGGCGGCATGCCCGCCAATGTGGACTGGATCAAACTTACGCGTTCTTCAAAGCCGCTCATCGCCGCCGTCAATGGTGTCGCAGTTGGTATCGGCGTCACGATGATCCTGCCTTTCGACATTATCGTTGCCGCAGAAGAAGCCCGCTTCGGGTTGGTCTTTGTCAAAATGGGCATCGTGCCCGAGCTAGCCTCCTCGCATTTTCTTGTGAGCCGCATGGGCTGGGGGCAGGCCAGCGAAATGATGATGACAGGCCGTCTCTATCCCGCTGCCGAGGCTTGCGCCAAGGGCTTGTGTGAATATGTCGTCCCGCAGGCCGAGCTGTTGCCCAAGGCTTTCGAGATCGCCAATCTCATTGCAGAAAACCCCTCGCGTCAGTTGCGTATGACGAAAGCCTTGTTGACGGAAAACGCTTGCACCACCGATCTCACATTGGCCCAGCGCCGCGAAACAGATGCCCTGCAAGAATGCTGGACCACACCCGAGCATCATGAGGCCATCGATGCTTTCCTCAACAAGCGCAAGCCCGATTTCAAGAAAGTCTCCGCATGAGCACGAAGAAATACGAAGTCGAGCGCATTCCGTTTTTTCTCCATTGGGAAGAAAAGGCGGCGTTTAAAGAAACTTATGCCGGTGCACTCGATACGATCGTCGTCGAAGGCCAGTTTCTGAAGCCAAAAGGATCGACTTCGAAAACTGTGGCGGTCTTCATGCATCCAACCGGCACGATGAACCTGCTGCCCATGCCCAATGCGCTGGCTGCCGCAGGCATTCCCTGCCTCACTTGCGCCAGCCGCTATCCGCATAATGACAGTGCGTTGATCATGGAAAAGGTCATTCTCGATCTTGGTCACTACATCAGATATGCCAAAGAAAAACTCGGCTTCGAGCGCGTCATTCTTGCAGGCTGGTCCGGTGGCGGCTCATTGTCCATGTTCTATCAATCACAGGCCGAAAAGCCGTGGATCACGGCAACGCCTGCGGGCGATGCAGTCGATGTGGTCGGCGCCAAACTCATCAAGGCGGATGCTGTCTTGCAACTTGCCGCCCATGTCAGCCGCGCCATCACGCTCACCGAATGGCTCGATCCTTCCATCCGCGACGAGTTGAACCCGGAAGACCGGATTGTTGAGCTTGATCTTTATGATCCGAAAAACCCCAACCAGCCGAAATTCGCCGACGACTATGTGGCCCATTTCCGTGCCGCGCAGATCGCGCGTTCGCAGAAAATCGATAATTGGGTGAAGGACAAACTTGCCGGTCTCAAGCGTCAGGGCCGCACCAACGAGGAATTCGGCTTTGTCGTTCACGGCACCATGGCCGATCCGCGCTGGATGGACCCCACCATCGAGCCCAATGATCGCAAAGGCCCGAACTGGTGTTTCATGGGCGAGCCGAAAATCGTCAACATGATGCCCGCAGGCCTCGCACGTTACAGTTCATTGCGCTCATGGCTGTCACAATGGTCCTATGCCGAGAGCCGCGCGGACGGTCCCAAATGCGCAGGTGATATCACTGTGCCAGTACTTGTGATCCAGAACAGCGCCGATGACGGCTGCACGCCCAGCCATGCAGCTCGCTTGTTCGCAGGTGTACAGCATGATGACAAAGAATTTCACGAAGTGAAGGGCGCAACGCATTACTATATAGGTCAGCCAGACAAGATGGCCGAGGCCGTGGAAATCGTGAAGACATGGCTGATAAAGAAGGACCTGCTCGAACCTGTTTGAGCCGGACCGACAGCCGGAGTGATGCAAAGTGACGAATCCAGTGACAGACAAAGTGAATAGCCCCGTGACACTTCGCATGACCGACGCCGATCCTTTCCGGCACGAGATCGCATTACGTGACGGCACTTTGTCTTATCTGGAATGGGGCGCCGTGCCCGCAGGCGGTGCGCCAAAGCCCGCTTTGCATTTTGCGCATGCCAATGGCTTCAATGCGCTCACCTATCGTCATCTGCTCTCCCCGCTTGCCTCCCATTTCAACATCCGTGCATGGGATGCGCGCGGGCATGGTGCATCGCGCCTGCCAGCCGATGCGTCCAACCATGCCGATTGGTATGTCTATCGCGACGATCTGATCGCCTTTCTTGAAATCATGGTGGACGAGGTAGGCGGTCCGGTTCTGCTGGCCGGTCATTCCATGGGTGGCGCTACAAGCTTGCTCGTTGCCGCCGAGCGTCCCGATCTTGTGCGGGGCATGGTGCTGGTCGATCCCGTCATGGTGCCGCGCGTCGCGCGCTGGATGATGCTCGCTTACAAGTTGATGGGCGGCAAGGGCGGGCCTATGTCACTGGCCGATGGTGCCGAGCGTCGTCGCGCGGTCTTTGCCGATCGGGAGATCATGGCCAAAGCCTATAAGGGACGTGGTGCGTTCCGCACCTGGCCCGAGGAAATGATCGCCGACTATGTCGAGGGCGGCACGGTTATCCGTGAGGATGGTCAGGTCGAGCTTTCTTGCGCGCCCGCATGGGAGGCGGCAAATTTCCGTTCCCAAGCGCATGACATCTGGGCGGCGCTCGACAAGATCGAAGTGCCTCTCACGCTTCTTTATGCCGGCCACGGTTCCACCTGCCGCGCACCAGCGCCGCAGCGCCTTGGCGAGCGCGATCCCGATGCCACCTTGCTACGCATCGGGCAAGCCACGCATTTCCTGCCGATGGAATTTCCTGACATCGTGCGCCGCGAAATTCTCGCGCTTGATGCGCGCCTGTCCTAAGCGGGTCCGTAGGTTTTCAGCAGACCGGCTGCGATGCGCTCCTGCATCATTTCGCTTGAACCATCGGTGAAGGCGGCAATCTTGGCCGCGGCCAGATGCCGTCCCAGCCCGTGTTCCGTGCGCAAACCCGCCGCCCCCATTGCCTGAATGCAATGGCCGATATTGGCCAGAGTTACGCGGCCTGCAAATGCTTTTGCTTGTGCAGCCGCCATCACGGCATCTTCCTGCCGGTCCAGTTTCAGGCCTGCGTCCCGCGTCAATGCCCGCAATGCCTCAAGGTCGGTTGCCACATCGGCCAGCGACCATACCAGTCCCTGATGCTGGATCAGTGGTTTGCCGAAAGCCTGTCGCGCAGCGCCATAACCAATCGCTGTTTCTAGGCTTGCGGCCAATATGCCCGCGCACATGGCTGCCACATAGACGCGTGCATTATTCACGCTCTGCATGGCCATCTTGAAAGCATCGCCAGGTCCCGCCAGCATGTCCTCGTCAGCGGCCATGTAATTATCAAGCCGGAACCCGCCCGCACCGATCGCCCGTCCGCCGATGATGGAATAGGCTGGCACACGCGTAAAACCGGCTTTGCGCCCGTCCACCAGAAAACACGCAATGCCCCGCCAGCCCGCGCTTGGGTCCGTCTGCACATAGGTGACAAAGAGATCGGCAATCGTCGCATTGGTGATCCAGCCCTTCTCGCCGTTGAGCCTCCAACCGTCGCTTGTCTTTTCTGCCCGTGTCGTAATGCCAGCGAAATCGCTTCCTGCACCGGGTTCAGACAAAGCCGTCGCACCAAACAAATCGCCGCGCGAAAGGGCAGGCACCAAAATTTCCAGATGCGCCCGTGTGGGGCTTGTCGCCAGTTTTGCAGCCACATTCTGCGTGTTGATCATCGCAAAGGTGAATGCCATGTCGATCCGCGATAAGGCTTCGATAATGGCGAGCTTCAACAGATAGCGATGCCCAAGCCCGCCCAGTGAGTGCGGCACTTCCAGTCGCAGCAATCCTTGTCTGGCCGCCAGCCGCAATGGCTCGACAATGCTGCCACCGGCTTCCCAGTCATCGGCCCCGCGAGCGATCACATCTGCGCCAAAGGCCTTTGCCTTGGCCAGCATCGCGGTTTCTGCACCGTCCAGATATTGCTCCAGAAATTCGCCCATTGTCTTTTCCTCTCCCTCTCAGCGGTCTAGACTGGCGCACAGCATGTCAGATATCGAGCATTTCCCGCCACTCACCTTTGATGAGCCAGATCCGGAGCGCGCCGCGAAGGAAAAAGCCCTCTATGCGATGAGCAAAGAGGAACTTCTGGCGCTATACAAACGCACACGCTCAGCCGCCACCGAAGCTCGCCATGCCCATGACATGGAAGCGCTTTATCCGCTTGTGCGGGGTACGAAAACCATTCAGCGCATCGCAGGCGAGCGCGGCATGATCATCCGCGCTAAACGCCTATTGGAGCCTTAGTCCCTCAGACACCAAGCCCCGGCGCCACCATGCTTTCCAGATGTGCGCGCAATTCTTCGGGGATCGCAATGGCCTTGCGGGTCTCAAGGTCGAGCGCGATAGCCACCGCTTCTGCTGTCGCCACAGCCTTGCCTGTTTCCAGATTGAACAGCCAGTGGCCCCAGATATAGGTTTTCGGACCCACTTCCTTCAGTCCGCTGCGCAGCGTCAGCACATCTCCGACAGAGGGGTAGCTGTGATAATGGAAGCGATATTCCAGTGCAGCCCCGCCCACTTTCGAGTTTTTCGAGCGGTCATCGCCGCGCGTTTTGCCCAGAAGGTTCGGAATTGAATCAGACACGATGCCCATGAAATGTCGGGCGATAATATGCCCCTGTGCATCGCATTGCTCGCGCAGAACCTCGCCCTGCCATGTGAAGACAAGTCCCATCGCCTCGGCTTCATCAAGCATCGGTGCCTTGCGCGGTGGATAGAGTGTCAGCCCGCGCGGCGCACCATGCGCGGGCAAGTCTACGATCAACTTATTGGCAGCAGCTTTTGCCTTGGCAGGCAGCGGCTTTGTTTCGCGCGTCTCGTCATCCATCAACTCGACATCGACAGCAAAAGTTGCAGCCACCTCTTCCGAGACCGTGTTGTACATCTCGAAGAAGGCGCGAAAACTGAAATCCTGCACCGACAGCACACCGCCCCGCACGGTGATCGGCGCACCGGGCCGTTGCTCACGCAAAAAACGCACATGATGTTCGCGCGCAAAAAGCTTTAGGCCTTCGCCATCAATAAATCGCGGCCCAAGTCCCAGATGTACGGCAAGTGCAGCCAGCGCATGTGTTGCCTGTTCCACATAGAACTGCACATTCATGTGCCCCATCTGGTCAGACTGCCAAGTCTGCACACTGGACCGCGCCAGATTGATCATATTGCTTTTGTTCTCGCTCATCTGTTTTTACTCGTCATTCTCATGCATTTGCGAACCGCGCCGCCACACTGGCAGGAATGGCCACAGCCTTGCGCGTTGTCTTGTCGAATAGCAGTCCCAGTCCTTCGGCGGCACAGACAGGTTCGTCCGTCTCGGCATTGAACAGCCAATGCCTGTAGCGCAATGTCTTGGGCGCTGTCTCCACAAGACCCGTACGCACATAAAGCGTGTCGCCCGCTTTCAACTCGCGGAAATAGACAAGCCGCATTTCAACGGTCGCAGTCGCCAGCCCCGATGCCGCCTGTTCATGACGGCCAAGTCCGGCCGCCGCCCACATATGCCCCTGCGCATCTGAAAAGCGGCTCATGATGAAGCGCGCATTCATATGTCCGTTCGTATCACATTCCCACGGGTTCACAGCCGAGCGATTGCTCTCAAACATGCCGGCCGCATCGGCACGTGCCCGTGAGACATCGCGTTCGATCACCTCGCGGCCTATTCCGCGTGGTGCGGCATAGTCGGGCATCTCGCAGGATAGCGCTGCCGCGCGAGCCTTCGTCTCTTCCGGCCATGTCGTCAGTCGCCGTGTTTCGAGGTCGAGACAGCCGACATTCACCACGAATGTCGCGGCCAGCCGGTCATCCAGCACTTCCCGCATCTCCTGAAATTTCACCAATGTTCGGTCACGCATCTCCACAATGCCAGAGCGTATGACCACAAGATCGCTGGTTTTCAATTCGCGGTGAAAACGGATGTGGTGTTCCAGCGCCACATAGCCGCGTCCGTTTGTTGCCTGTTGCGAGGCCGACATGCCGATGGCATTGCGCAGCAGAAAAGACGCATCCGATGTCTTGCCGATATAATGCTGGATATTCATATGGCCCATCTCGTCGCATTCCTGCATCGAGACATAGCCGCGATAAGTGTCGATCATCTGCGGCCTGCCTTTTCGATCTCGCAGACATGCTTGGCGAGTTCCGCTTTTTCCGTATCGGAAAAGGCAACTGCCTTGCGGGCGTCAAGATCAAGCAGAATGGCCGTCACCTCGCTTGTCGCGGCCAGAACGCCGGTTTCGGCATTGAACATGAAATGGCAGAGCCGCACGGTCTTGTTGCCCAGTTCCGTCAACGCGCTTTTGATGATCAGAATGTCACCGGACGAAACGTCGCGGATAAAGTTCAGACGCTGTTCCAGCACCACGCTGCCACGGCGGCTTTCCATCAGCTTCTGCCGGTCAACTCCCAACCCCTGCCACAAATGGCCGGAGCCTTCCGAATAGCGCGCAATATAAAATTGTGTATTCATCCGGCCGAAATCATCGCAATGCTGCAGGCTGACAGTCCCGCGATAGCTCTCAATGAAATGTCCGCCCTCGGTGTCTTCAAGCGTGATGTCCTTGAGCCGCGTCTCGCGTTTCACGCTGCGCCCTTCGGCATGTTCAGGCAGCGGGCCGCAAAGGGCTTGTCCTTTTGCACGTGTCTCTTCATCCCATGCCACTAGCTCGCGGGTGTTCATGTCGAACGAAGCACCCACCGTGACAATGGTGGCGCTAAGCTCGTTTGTCGCCGCGTTCCAGATTTCATGCAGAACCACCAGCGTCTTTTCACGCATCTCGATCAGGCGCGTGCGTATCGTATACATATCGCCCGCCAGCAATTCGCGGTGATAGCGGTAATGTTCTTCCAGCGTAATCATCGTGCGGTTGCTCGCGCGGATGACGCTAGGTGTCAGTCCCAACTCATGGCGCACGAAGAAAGCCGCGTCAGATGCCCGTGCCGTATAGAACTGCACATTCATATGGCCGATATCGTCACATTCCCACGTATTCACCGAGCTTTTGATGCTGGTGAAATATCCGTCACTATCGAGGGGCATGGCTTATTTGCCGATCACGCGGGAGAGAAAAGCATCCTGCGCCGCATTGGACTTGCCAGCGATTTCACCGGGGAAGGCGACAAAGCCATGCGCCCCGCCGGGATAAACATCCAGCACGCCTTCATTGCCAGCCGCCACCCAGCGGCCATGCATGAACAGGCTGTCATCCAGCAGCGCATCACGTGTACCGATGGTGAAAAGAGCAGGCGGCATATCATGAAGGCGCGCAAAAAGCGGCGACACATCAGGGTCGCGCCGGTCGATGCCCGCAGGCAGAAAAGCATCGCCGAATTGTTCAATATCCACCGTGCGCAGGATCAGTCTTTCATTGCCGAACTGGCGCTGGCTCGGCGTCATGCTCATGTCGAAAGCCCCAAAGACCAGATTGGCGCCTTTAAAGCCGGTATAGCCATGCCGGTCGCGCATGCGCAGCAGGGTCACAGCCGATAGGTGCCCGCCCGCGCTTTCGCCACCAATGGTAAGAACATCCGTGCCGAATTCGGCTTTGGCATTTTTCACCAGCCACACAGCCGCGCTCTCGCAATCATCAGGACCGGCAGGATAGGGGTCTTCCGGCGCGAGGCGATATTGTACGCTCACGCAAGCCATGCCGGTGTTTTTGACAATGCGTTCCAGCATCACGTCCTGCTGGTCAAAGCTGCCCAGCACCCAGCCGCCGCCATGGATATGCAGATAGACGCCTGTTGGATTTTCGGGTGCCAGAATGCGCAGCGGTATTTTATGGCCGCCCTTGCCCTCGATCTCGATATTGCGCGCCATTTGCGAATAGACCGGTGCGGGGAAGGGGCCATCGCCGCGCTGGCGTGCGTCGCGGGCTTCCTGTGCGCCCGTGTCCCACCATTCGGGTGCATCGGCGATCATTTGGATGATCATGTCATTAATGGCTTTTGTCTCGGCAGAAATGGCATCGGCACGAAACAGCGCGGGATCATAGGGGTTGGTGGTCATTTGCATCGTCTCCCAATATGTTTTGGGGGATTAGACCGGATTTATCGTCTTTCGTCTAATCCGCGCATGTACCTCCGTGAAAGATAAAATGGAAACCGCACTCGTCCTTCACATTGCCGCTGCCGACGCGCTGACAGGCCCCACTCGTATCGCCCATGATCCTTCGGCAGCAGACGGCATGCCCGCCCATGTGACATTGCTCTATCCATTCAAACCGGTTGCAGAGACCACACCCGCCGATGCTGAAAAGCTCGCGCAAACATGCAAGCAATTTGAATCTATCGAGCTTTCATTCGAGACATTCGGGCGCTTTCCCGCTGTGCTCTGGCTTGCCCCGCAGCCAGTATCTGCCGTCAGCGAACTGGCATCTGCCCTTGTCGCCGCTTTTCCGGATTGGAAACCCTATGGCGGTGCATTTAAGGACTTTGTGCCCCATCTCACTCTGGCGCATCTGTCAGGCGCGGATGCCGAGGCACAGCTTGACCGCATCGCCGCCGATTTCATGAAAAAGGCGGAGGGGCAATTGCCGCTCCGCCAAACCGTGTTCTGGGTCTCCCTGTTCGACAAATCGCAAACAGGTCGCTGGAAAGAGATCAGCGGTTTTCCGCTTGGCCAGAAGGCAAGCAACTAAACGGCGGCCGCATAAGGCGGCGCAGGATCATACTGCATGCCGGTCTGCGTAAACCGCGCATGATCTTCACCATGCATTTGGCCCACCAGCCAGAGCGCCATGTCGATGCCAGCCGACACACCAGCCGATGTCACCACATTGCCGTCGCGCACATAGCGTATCTTGTCGAGCACTTCAGATGCTTCGCCGCGTTCGCGCAGCGTGTCGATGAAAGCCCAATGCGTCGTCACACGCTTGCCTTTTGCAGGACCCGCCGCCGTCAGCACCAGCGATCCGGTGCACACGCTCGTCACCCATTCGCACGTGGCCGCCACTTTGGCCACCCAGTCGAGCAGAGGCTGGTTCAGCACTTCGCGCCGCGTACCTTGTCCGCCGGGTATCAGCAACACATCAAGCTTCGGCGCATCGGCAATCGAGCAATGGGCTTCAACCCGCATGCCTTTGGCACATGTCACCATGCCGCCTTTTTCCGAAATCAGGATCACCTTGTCAGGCATAGGCTTGCCGCTATGGCCATACATCTCGTTTGACATGGTGAAGACCTCGTAAGGCCCGACAAAATCGAGTTCTTCCGCATCGTCAAAAAGCAGAATACCGATCACGCGTTCACGGGGCGGTGTTGGGGACATGGGCGTTCTCCTTCAGAAAGTCGGGTGCAATGCGGCGGGATGTTTGAAATCCGTCTCGATAGCGATTGGGTGTCACGCCCAGATGGCGGATAAAGGCACGCCGCATACGTTCGCCCGCGCCGAAACCGGCTTCGCGCGCTACGCGTTCCAGCGACAGGTTGCCATCGGACAGGCGACGGCGAGCTTCATCAAGCCTTGCGCGTTCCACAAAAAGGGCCGGCGTCATCGCGGCTTCTTCGGCAAAGCGGCGCGCAAAATTGCGTTCGCTCATATGGGCAATGCCCGCCAGTTGCGGCACAGTCAGCGGATCGCGGGGATGGGCGACGATGTAAGCACAAACCTGCGCAATGCGTTCATCATCCACCGATTGGGCGGCAAGCTGAGCCGAGAATTGCGATTGCCCGCCGGGCCGCATCAGAAACATCACATGATGCCGCGCAATGGACAGTGCCACATCGCGGCCATGATCTTCTTCCACCAGCGCCAACGCCAGATCCATGCCAGCGGTCACACCGGCAGATGTCCAGATATTGCCGTCCCGCACATAGATCGCGTCTTCATTCACCTCGACGCGCGGATAGTCGCGGGCAAATTTTGCGGCATAGGCCCAATGCGTCGTCGCGCGTTTGCCGTCCAGCAGTCCGGTTGCCGCCAGCAACAATGCACCTGTGCAGATCGACGCCGTGCGATGTGCGGCTTGTGCTGCGGTGTGAATGAAATCGAGAAGTCTTGTGTCGTGAATAAGCCCGCGCGAGCCCTCGCCACCGGCCACCAGAAATGTATCGAGATTTTGCAGCTCGCCCGCGCTCACCTCGTCAATCGTGCGGGTGACGTGCAGGCTCAGTCCCGCGCTCGTCGCCATCACGCCTGCTTTGGGTGCCACCAACTCGGCTTCATAGGCAGGCGAACCGTCAGCCTGCTTCACCGAGGTCAATATCTGGAGAGGCCCCGCAATATCGAGGATTTGCGCGCCTTCATAGCCCAGCATCATCACGCGACGCGGGGCAGGGGGCTGGAAATTATGGACATGCTTGTTCATGCCACAAGACTAGCCGAGCCTAACCTTGGCAGAAATGACAAAAATTAGTCAAATTCTGCCAAATCTAGTCTTGCCCCCTCTCCCATAGGGAGAGGGGGAAGCGCCCGTAAAGGCGCGGAGGGTGAGGGTCTTGAATTCAGCCCGCTTTCGCCGTCCGCCACCCGGCCATGGCCAAGGCCACAGCAGCGGCCACCGCGCCGATAATGCCCGCCATAAACACCACGAAGTTGAACGTGTTCCAGTCCATGCCGGTCATGCCGGTGCCGCGCCCGCCGGTCATCGCCGAGATATTCGAGGCCACCACATTGGTCCAGCCCGCCACAACCAGTCCCCAGAAGATGACGCTTTGCAGTCTAACGCTCATCAGCAATTGGGTTGCGACAGCCGCCGTCGCAATCATCAGCATCCCGTTCAGCACGCCTTCCAGATGCGCCATATGCCAGGCGCGCACCTCACCCACCATGCCTTCGCCGCCACTTGCGATTTGTTCTGTCACAGCCGCCCCGTATGGAGCGCCGGAGATAAATCCCGCCAGCAGAACAAGGCTCGCGTGAAAGACGAGCCAGCCCATTGTTTTCTTATCCATGATTTTCTCCCCCCGAATGAAAAAGGCGGGTGAATCATCCACCCGCCTTGTGCCTCACGCCTTCAGCGTGCACTTGCCGTTATTGATCACCACCACATCGCGCTCCTTCACGCGGGCGCGGAAGGACACGATATTGCGATCCTTCCACAGATCGACCGCGATGGTCTCGCCGGGGAATACGGGCGACGAGAAACGCACATCGAAGCCTGTGATCAGTGTCGGATCGTAGTTGCAGACATCCGACGAGATGATCGCGCGGCAGCACGAACCATAGGTGCAAAGCCCGTGCAGGATCGGACGCGGAAAGCCAGCGGCTTTCGCAAATTCAGGGTCCGAATGCAGAGGATTGCGGTCGCCCGACAGGCGATAGATCAGGGCTTGGTCCGCGCGTGTATCCACTTCCACTGTCTGGTCCGGTGCGCGTTCCGGCATCACATGCGGTGTCGGTGCGCCATCGCGCGGGCCGCCAAAGCCGCCATCGCCACGCGCGAATGTTGTGCTTTCCATCGTGCAGAGCTTGTCGCCGCTCTTCTTGTCGCTGATCACGGTTTCGCTCACCACAATCGCGCCTTTGTCGGCACCCTTGTCCCACACGCCGATCACGCGGCTATCCACGCTGATCGTTGTCGCAATGGGCAGCGGCTTGTGCATTGTCAGTTTCTGCTCGCCATGCACAACCATCAGATAGTTGATGCCGCTGTCGCGCATCCCGCCCGCACCCCATGCAATGACGGTCGCCATGGTCGGCACGGTTTTCATATCGCGCTCATAGACGAAAGGCAGTTCCGCCGCGTTCATCGGATCGCGTCCAAAGCCGATGCCAAGCGCATAGAGCATTGTCTCGCGGTCGGTATAGGTGAATTCCTGACCCGTCACTTTCGACGCCATCAGCTTGTCGTAATTGATCGCCATTGCGGCCTCCCGAATTGGTTTTGTTTTTTTTCGATTCGTCTTGCCCCGGCTTGACCGGGGCATCCATCTTGCGCTCGTTGCGGGATTGAAGATGGATCACCCGGTCAAGCCGGGTGAAGACGATAAGAGATTGGGCATAAATGCCCCTCACATGCCCTTTGGCATTTGCGGCACGCCTTCAGGCATATGCGCCCATGGCTGCGCGGAAGATGTGTAAAGCACCACACCGGCTTTGAAATCCGAAGGATTGTCCAGCGTGCCGGTCTTGATAACACAGATCTGCGGTGCGCTCTCAACATCGGACAGAACCTGCGTGCCGCAAGAAGCGCAGAATTTGCGCGTCACGTTCTTGCCGCTATCGCCCTGTTTGGTGAAATCCTTGAGTTCGCCTTGTGTGATCTTCAGCTGGTCGCGACCCACAATCACAAGCGATGCCGGTTCGCCGCCCGACACATATTGGCAGTCGCGGCAATGGCACAGCGCTGCACCCGACGGTGCGCCGGTCACTTCATAGCGTACGGCACCGCACAGGCATCCGCCGGTCATTTTGTCTGACATCTTGTCTCCTCCCTGAATTTGTTTTGAGGGAGAGACTAGGCCGCGAACTAGCGCTCGCCAAGCACCTTCCACAGGCTGGTGGCCGTCATCACCGGTTCGTCATTCACGCTGAATGCGCCGGAAACAAACATCACCGCGCGGGTTTTCTTCTCGACCTTGGTGCGGCAGATGATTGTGTCACCCAGTTTGGCCGTGCCCAGAAAACTCGCCTGCAAACTCATGGTGACGCAGGGTTTCCCGCCAGTGCCACGATGCGCGGCGCTGCCCAGAAAAGCATCGGCAAAGGTCATCATCATGCCTTCATGCACCGATCCGTCTTCATAGACATGGCGGTCATCGGCAATAAAGGCCGTCACGCACGCGCCGTCTTCCTCGTAGCGCTCAAACAGCGGACCCATAAATGCTTCGAAAGGATCATGCAGGTCCTGTACAGCAAAACCTTCAGGCGGGGTCACATCGCGCGGCGAGGCGATGGGTTTGCGGCGTTCAGCCGCCTTGGCATCTCCCTCGGTCATTGGGCCTCCGCAGGGGCTTTCACAGCATAGACGCCTGTTGCCGTCATCAGCACGCGCTCGCCAACCGTCAAAGTGCCGGAGATGAACATGACAGTGCGTGTCGCGCGGGTGATTTCCGCGCGGCCTTCCACGCGTTCGCCCGCCTCGCCAGCGCTCACAAAATCGCAATTCAGCGACAAGGCCCGCGTTTTGGCATCGGCATTTTTGGCGGTGGCCCCCGTGCTTGCGACCTCGCCCAGCACAATCGACATCAGGCTCATCATCATGCCGCCATGCAGCCGGTCATCACCATTGAGGTGCTGCGAGGCAATATCGAACAGGAACAGCGGCCCTTTTTCCTCCTTGCCGCCCATCACAGGACCGGCAAAACCGCCGAAACCCTGGGTTTGTACGGGGGAAAAGCCGTTTGGCATCGCGGAACTGGTCATGGCGTCACTCTATCTACAAGGGGGAGGAACTTGGGATGCCCCTGTCTAAAGCCCTCTTGCCTCGTGCGAAAGAGGCAAAAAATCACAGGCTTATGCCTTTTATGCCCCGTTGCCTGTGCAAATGCGTTCAGTGGGGCTTTCACAAACGCAAGGTCCCCTTGGAGATTCCGCTTTCCGAAAGGGTAGCCTGCCGTTTAAGGTGCGCCCAACAGCGGCAAACCCCCGGCTTCACGAAGATGCTTGCCAAGGCACGGACGGGCCATACGGGGGAGGGTCAAAATTCGCAAACGCTCCCGGAGGACTTTCATGTCGAGAGAAGCAGTCATCGTCTCCACCGCCCGTACGGGTCTGGCCAAAGCTGGCCGTGGTGGTTTCAACAACACACATGGCGCCGCCATGGGTGGCCACGCCATCAAGCACGCCATCGAGCGCGCTGGCATCGAGCCGGGTGAAGTCGAAGACGTCATCATGGGTTGCGGCAATCCCGAAGGTGCCACCGGCATGAACACAGGCCGTCTGGCCGCCATCTGGGCCGGTTGCCCCGTCACCACATCGGGCACAACGCTCAACCGTTTCTGCTCCTCGGGCCTGAACTCCATCGCCATCGCCGCCGGTCGCGTTCTCAACGAAGATGTGCCGATCATGGTTGGCGCAGGCGTTGAATCGATCTCGCTGGTGTCCATGCAGGGTACAAACCTGAAGAACATCACCGAAGAAAAGCTCATGGCGACCTATCCGGCGCTCTGGATGCCCATGATCGAAACAGCCGACATCGTTGCCAAGCGTTACAATGTCAGCCGCGACTATCAGGACGAATATTCGCTCCGCAGCCAGCAGCTCACAGCCGCTGCTCAGGCCGCAGGCAAGTTCGACAATGAAATCGTGCCGATGCAGACCAAAATGGCCTCCGTCAATAAAGAGACGAAGGAAGTCACGATCGTCGATTACACAGTGACAAAGGACGAGTGCAATCGTCCCGAAACCACGCTTGAAGGTCTTCAGTCGCTGAAGCCCGTGCGCGGCGAAGGCAACTTCGTCACCGCCGGCAATGCTTCGCAGCTTTCCGATGGTGCCGCCGCTGTCGTCATCATGGAACGCAAGGAAGCCGAAAAGCGTAACCTGAACCCGCTCGGCATTTTCCGCGGCTTCGCGGTTGCCGGTTGCGAGCCCGACGAAATGGGCATCGGTCCCGTCTTCGCTGTGCCGCGCCTGCTGGAGCGTCATGGTCTCAAGGTTGACGATATCGACCTGTGGGAACTGAACGAAGCTTTCGCCAGCCAGTGCCTCTACTCGCGCGACCGCCTCGGCATCGACCCAGACAAGTACAACGTCAATGGCGGCTCGATCTCCATCGGCCATCCCTTCGGCATGACCGGCACACGTTGCACGGGCCATCTGCTCCTTGAAGCTCAGCGCCGCAAGGCCGCTGGCCAGAAGCTGAAATATGGTGTCGTCACCATGTGCATCGGTGGTGGCATGGGTGCCGCTGGTCTGTTCGAATTCGCTTAATTCGATCCGGCTGACTAACATGAAGGCCCGTCAGCAATGGCGGGCCTTTTTGTTTTCTAAAACCCCCTCCCCTTGAGGGAGAGGGTGGGGAGGGGGGTAAGCTCCGCTCTCGGCCATCAATGCGGAGGAACCCCATGCGCCATTTCGATGATTTTACAGTCGGCGAACGCCACGATATTCCCGCGACCTATGAGATGACCGAATCCGAGATCGTCTCCTTCGCCAGCAAATGGGACCCGCAGCCCTTCCACATCGACCGCGATGCCGCCGCCAAATCCATCTACGGAACGCTGACCGCCGCAGGCACACATATTCAGGCCGTCGTGCTTTTTCTCGCCGCCCGCCTGCCGGAAGAAACAGCCGTCCTCGGCGCGCTGGGCTATGACGAAGTGCGCTTCCACAAGCCCGCAAAGCTCGGCGACACGCTCCACCTCGTCATCGAATGTATCGAGACCAAGCCCAGCAGTTCAAAGTCAGATCGCGGCGTCGTGAAAAACCGCCACATCCTGATGAACCAGAACGACGAAACAATCTTTACACAGATCACAACATTGCTGATCCGGAAAGAATAAGACCCTCCCCCTTGAGGGGGGAGGGAGGAGCGCCTGCAAGGCGCGGAGGGTGG
>TARA_R110000824_G_scaffold390760_4_pt1 | contig 46392 bp, 44 predicted proteins | sample TARA_R110000824 | Tara Oceans TARA_R110000824 (sample SAMEA4397747) | marine metagenome | biome: Polar Biome; feature: [MES] marine water layer (ENVO:01000295) within the mesopelagic zone...; material: water (ENVO:00002006), including particulate matter (ENVO:01000060) such...
TACTTCAGCAGCTTCGCCATGGCGCGGGCCGTGTCGGCCATACGGTTGGAGAAGCCCCATTCATTGTCATACCAGCTAAGCACGCGCACGAGCTTGCCATCGATGACCTGTGTCTGGGTGAGGTCGAATGTGGAAGAAGCCGGGTTGTGGTTGAAGTCAACCGAGACCAGTTCTTCGTTCGTTGTGCCCAGAATGCCTTTCAGATGGCCCTTGGAGGCCGCGATGATGGCAGCGTTCACTTCTTCGGCTGTCGTTGCCTTCTTGGCATTGAAGACAAGGTCGATCACCGAGACGTTGGCTGTGGGCACGCGGATCGATGTGCCGTCAAGCTTGCCTTTGAGTTCCGGCAGCACGAGGCCGACAGCTTTGGCAGCGCCTGTGGAAGTCGGGATCATGGACAGGCCGGAGGCGCGTGCACGACGGGCGTCGGAATGCAGCGTATCCACCGTGTTCTGGTCGCCCGTATAGGCATGGATCGTTGTCATGTAGCCCTGCTGGATGCCGATGGCCTTGTGCAGCACGGAGGCGACGGGGGCCAGGCAGTTTGTCGTGCAGGAAGCGTTCGAGACGATCTTGTGGCTCTTGCGCAGCGCCTGATGGTTGACGCCGTAAACGACTGTCAGATCAGCGTCGCCCGAAGGAGCGGAGATCAGCACGCGCTTGGCGCCTGCTGTCAGATGCATCGAGGCTTTTTCCTTGGATGTGAAAATGCCTGTGCATTCGAACGCGATGTCGATGTTCAGTTCTTTCCACGGCAGCTTGGAGGGATCGCGCTCTGCAAAGACCTTGATCGGGCCACGGCCGAGATCGAAAGACGATTTGGTGGTCTTGATCTTGCCGGGGAAGGGGCCGTGCACTGAGTCCCACTTCAGCAGATGCGCATTGGCATCCACCGAGCCCAGATCGTTGATCGCAACGACCTGAATGTCCTTGCGGCCCGATTCCGCGATGGCGCGAAGCACCAGACGTCCAATACGACCAAAGCCGTTAATTGCAACGCGAATTGCCATTTCATCGTCTCCTGAGTAAGTCTGTTTAAGCCTTGAGGCACGCCTTGGCGGCGGCAACAGCGGCTTCTGCGGTAATGTTGAAATGCTTGTAGAGGTCTTTGGCAGGGGCTGACGCGCCGAAGCCCGTCATGCCGATAAATGCACCATCCATGCCGATATAGCGATCCCAGCCATACTGGATTGCGGCTTCGATCGCGATTTTAACAGTGCCTTCGCCCAGCACCTTGGCCTTGTATTCCTTGGACTGCTCTTCGAAGAGATCGATGCAGGGCATGGAGACAACGCGGGCGCCGATGCCTTCGGCTTCCAGAAGCTTTTGGGCTTCCATGGCGATTTCGACTTCCGAACCTGTTGCCAGCAAAGTCACTTTGGCTGTGCCTTTGGCGGGGCTGAGTTCGTAGGCGCCTTTGGCCGACAGATTTTCATCTGTGTGCGTCACGCGCACTGTCGGCAGGTTCTGGCGTGAGGCGGCGATGACGGAAGGTGTTTCCTTGGCTTCAAGGGCGGCCTGCCAGCATTCGGCTGTTTCAACGGCGTCAGCGGGGCGGAACACATAGAGGTTCGGCATGGCGCGAAGCGATGCAAGGTGTTCGACGGGCTGATGGGTGGGGCCGTCTTCGCCGAGACCGATCGAGTCATGTGTCATCACATGGATCACACGCTGCTTCATCAAAGCGGCAAGGCGGATCGAGGGACGGCAATAATCGGTGAAGACGAGGAATGTGCCGGAATAAGGGATAAAGCCCTTATGCAGCGCCATGCCGTTCATGGCTGCCGCCATGCCGTGTTCGCGAATGCCGTAATGGATGAAAGAGCCGGAGAAGTCTGTCGGTGTGACCGGCTTCTGGCCTTTGGACTTCGTGTTGTTCGAGCCGGTGAGGTCGGCAGAGCCGCCCACCATGTCGGGCACGATGGCATTGATGACGTTGAGCGCTTCTTCGGACGATTTGCGCGTGGCCCAGCTGGGCTTCTCGTCGGAGAGCTTCTTCTTATAGGCATTGATCGTGTCGGCGAAGCCTGCAGGCAGGTCGCCGGACTGTTCGCGGGCGAACTCTGTCTGCTTGGCGGCAGGCAGGGCCTTGAAGCGGGTTTCCCATGCGGCGGATTTGGCTGCACCGGCGGCACCCACTGCGCGCCATGCATCCAGCACGTCCTGCGGGATCACGAAAGGTTCGTGCGCCCAGCCGAGTGCTTCGCGCGTCAGCTTGATTTCGTCATTGCCGAGCGCGGCACCATGCGAGCCGGATGTGCCCTGCTTGTTGGGGCTGCCATAGCCGATCACCGTCTTGCAGGCGATGAGCGTGGGCTTGTCCGATGTCTGGGCGGCTTTGATGGCGGCGGCCAGTGCATCGGCATTGTGACCGTCGATGCGCGTGGCATTCCAACCGGCGGCCTTGAAGCGGGCCAGCGCGTCGCCGGATTCCGACAGATCAAGCGAACCGTCAATGGTGATGTCGTTATCATCATAGAGGACGATCATCTTGTTGAGCTTCAGGTGACCGGCAAGGCTGATGGCCTCGTGGCTGATGCCCTCCATGAGATCGCCGTCAGATGCGATGACATAGGTATAGTGGTTGGCAATCTCCGCGCCGTAGCGGGCGGCGGTCATACGTTCGGCAAGCGCCATGCCGACAGCGGTCGAAATGCCCTGACCCAGCGGGCCTGTGGTGGTTTCGATGCCGAGCGCGTGGCCGAATTCGGGGTGACCGGCTGTGATCGAGCCGAGTTTGCGGAAATTCTTGATCTGGTCGAGCGTCATATCCTCATAGCCGAGGAGATAATGCAGCGCATAGACCAGCATCGAACCGTGACCGGCTGACAGCACGAAGCGGTCGCGATCGGCCCAACCGGGCTTTTTGGGGTCGATATTGAGAAATTGGCTGAACAGCACGGTGGCCATGTCGGCGGCGCCCATCGGCATGCCGGGATGGCCGGAATTGGCGGCCTGCACGGCATCCATCGCAAGGGCGCGGATGGCATTGGCCATATTGTTGTGCTGGGGTGTGTTCTGGTTTTGCGCCGGCGCGGCGCTCCGCTTCGTATCCGGGGCGGCCGACTGATCTGCTGGCGTCATGTCTCTAAACTCTTCAAGAGCGTCAGGGCAGGCCTTTTGGGCCGGTTCATTTGCCCGCGATGGTTTGCGGGTTTGGTGGGCTCACACTGTCTTGAAACGCCTTCCTGTCCGTTTGCGGAGGGGCGCCGGAATCGTATCCGGTCAGGGGTCTGGCGAGCGGCGCCACATTGACCATGAGGTTCCCGTTGAGTCAATGCCGGATTCGCGCAAATTGCCGCGCTTTTCTGCGGTTTGGCGTCGCTTCTGGTGTGACGCGCATTGACCTCATTTCGGGACGGTGCCTATCTTGGCGCTGAACATGCGGCAAGCGCCGCAGAGATAGCGGGATAATTGGACACATATGAGCAAACTGGATTCCGCAACGGAACGTTTTAAAGCCGCGCTAGACCGGCTGGAAGCGGGACTTCACCGCCAGATCGTGCGGGCGCAATCGGCCGGACAGCTGGAAGGCGAGCTGAATGCGCTGAAGGAAGACCGCGCAAGACTGGCTGAAGAGCTGGACCAGTTGAAGTCCGATGCACGCCGCATGAACGAGCTCAATGAGCGCGCGTCCGAGACGTTGGCCAATACAATTGAAGGCATTCGCGAGGTTCTGGCCGATTAGGCCGGGGCTGAATTTCCGAACGGGCGCAGATGCCCGCCAGACCGCGTATAACAGAAGAGAGCGATATTATGGGACAAGTCACGGTCCATGTGAATGACAAGGCCTATATGGTGTCCTGCGGGGATGGCGAGGAAGGCCATCTGAAGGATCTGGCTGCTGTTGTGAACCGTCATGTCACAGATCTGGCGCATGAAGTGGGGCAGGTGGGTGAGACACGCCTGCTGCTTATGGCCTCGCTGCTGGTGGCCGACGAGCTTTCAGAGGCGCAGGCCAAGGTGAAAATGCTGGAAGCCGATATTGAACAGCTGACCCAGACCCGCATTGCCGCGCTGGAGCGATCGCGCGAGGCGGAAGACCTGCTGGCCGATGTGCTGGATACGGCGGCGCGGCGTATTGAGGATGTTGCCCGCCGCGTTGAAGCCGCCTGATCACGAAACGAGAACCAGAAACGAGAAGATGTCGCGACAGTCAAATGACCGAACCCCTTGACGTTTGCCATGGCGAAGCCCGATATGTGCGCGGGTACTGCCTGGTTCGTCAGGAAAACGCATATCTCGGGGCCTTACGATTCTTTAGGGAGTTGTCCCTGGTTGAGACCGTGGTCTCTTTCACACGACGCCCACCTACAACTGTAGGTCTCCGAGAATCACAGTCCGACGGCCAAGGCGGGCCCACTTTCCAAGGCGGGACCCTATTTTGTTCTTTTCCGCATGAGTAGTTCCGACGCGGCCAAAGCGGTCAAAGCAGAAGCCCGTGCGGCTGCAAAACTGGCCCGCGCTTCGGCCCATGCCATGTTTGACGGTTTGGGCGGCGGATTGTTTATCCAGCCTTTTATCCGCGCCATTCCTGTTGCTCCAACAGCCACCATTGCTGCCTATGTTGCCATCGGGGACGAGGCTGACCCTGCCCCTTTGCTCGAAGTGCTGGGCCAGCATGGGTGCACAATCGCGCTGCCGCGCATTGTGGCGCCCGAGCAGCCGCTGAGCTTTATCCGCTGGGCATTAGGCGATGCGCTGGAGCCGGGGCCTTTCGGCACGTGGGAGCCGACGGGCCATGACGTGTTGGTGCCTGATATTGTGATTGTGCCTTTGCTGGCTTTTTCGCCCGAGGGCCACAGGCTTGGCTATGGCGGAGGCTATTATGACCGCTCGCTCGCCCTTCTCAGGCAGGAAAAGCCGGAAATACTGGCCATCGGGCTTGCCTATGGCGCACAGGAAGTGACAAACCTGCCTGTGGAAACGGAAGACCAACCCCTTGACTGGATCGTCACCGAGCGCGGTGCGCGGTCCTTTGCTGGACAGATATAATGAAGCTGCTTTTTCTCGGCGATATTGTGGGTCGCGCGGCGCGTGACGCGATTGTCGCCGAACTCCCTGCCTTGCGTGATGATCTCGATCTCGATTTTGTGATCGTTAATGGCGAGAACGCCGCTGGCGGTTTCGGCATTACGGCACAGATATGCAATGATCTGTTCGATGCCGGTGTGGATGCTATCACGCTTGGCAATCATGCCTGGGATCAGCGCGAGGCGCTGGTGCATATCGAGCGCGAACCGCGTTTGATCCGGCCTGCAAATTTTCCCAAAGGCACGCCCGGGCGTGGTGCGAGCCTGCTGGAAACAGCCAAGGGCGAGCGCGTGCTGGTGATCAATGCGATGGGCCGCGTCTTTATGGACGCGATGGATGATCCTTTTGCCGCTGTCGAAATGCAGATTGATGCCTGCCCGCTGGGTGAGGTGGCCGACGCTATTGTGGTGGATTTCCACGGCGAGGCGACTTCGGAAAAAATGGCCATGGGGCATTTCTGCGACGGGCGTGCAAGCCTTGTTGTGGGTACGCATAGTCATGTGCCGACGGCTGATGCACAAATCTTTCCCGGCGGCACGGCCTATCAGACGGATGCGGGCATGTGCGGCGACTATAATTCGGTCATCGGTATGGAGAAGGACGAGCCGGTTAATCGCTTCATCACGAAAATGCCGAGCGGTCGCTTCACACCCGCGCTTGGGCCAGCCACGCTTTGCGGTGTCTATGTGGAGACAGAAGCGGGAACAGGACTTGCCACGCGCATTGAGCCAGTGCGTGTGGGGGGACGTTTGAAACAGACATTGCCTTCATAACGCACAAGAACCGGGCCTGCATGACGCGCAAGAATTGGAAATCCGAGTTGGGCAATGTGCTGGACGTATTCCGGCAGCCTGAAAGCGTTGCCTTTGCTGTTCTTGTGTCATTGGCGACATGGGCGAGCGTTCTGGCGCCGCGGGTTCTGGGCATTGTCATGCCGGTGGCGGCTGTCTGTGCTTTTATCGGCGCGACAAAATTTCGTCAGCGCATGCGTATGCCCGCCATGGATACCGAGGTTTGGCAGATCTGGGCCGTTGTTGTCACGCTGATCGGACTGTCCGCTTTCTGGTCGCCTGATATTGCTTACGGTCTGGAGCGCACGGTCAAGGTCGCCTCGTCATTCGCGATGGGGATTTTCCTGTTTTTCCTTGCCGGTGAATTGATGGAACCGGCCCGTCAGCGTCTGCGCCATTTGCTGATGCTCAGCTTTGCTTTCGCGCTTTTTCTGGTCGCTATCTACATGCTCACAGCGGCTGACATTGTGCAGTCGATTGTGGGGCTCGGCTCGCTCGATGATGCGGCGCTGGGCGCGAACCGCGCTGCTGTGGTGCTGGCCGTGTTGATGTGGCCGACATTGCTTGCCGCGCAAGAGGCGGGTCGCCGCCGCTATACTTTCGCATTGCCGATTGTGACTTTCGCAGCGCTGCTGCTCACCTATAGCCAGACCGGGCCGCTGGTCGTGCTTGTGGGGGGATTGGTCTATCTCTTCTGCCGGTTGCTGCCACGTCCGTCGGTCTGGCTGGTCGGTATTTCCGGTGTCACGCTGATCCTTACGATGCCTTTTCTGCTTCAGTTTTCCTGCGCTGATCTGCTGCACAGCGATATTGATTGGCGGGCTGCTTCGACAGGTGCGCGTCTTGAAATCTGGTGCGCGGTCAGCAAGGCAATTCCGGCTGACATTTTCTTCGGACATGGTGTGGAAGCCGCCCGCTTCGTGCAGGACTGGGATATGGCGCAGCGTTATTTCTTCGAAGACGGCATTCTGCATCCGCATAATGCCGTCTTGCAGATATGGTACGAGTATGGTGTGACCGGTGCGCTTGTCGCGTCGGCGATCTGGCTGGCTGTTGTGCGGCGTATTTCACATCTGGGGCCGCAGGCACGTGCCATCTGTTTTGCGGCTTTGACCAGCATTGCGGTGGTGAGTTGTATCAGCCACGGCCTATGGCAGAGCTGGTGGTTGGGCACCGTCGGCATCGTGCCAGCCATGTTCCGCATGGTGTCAGGACGGATTTGGTTTAGCGCGCGCGACTAGTGTTGTTTTGCGGGCAGGGGGATAGCTGGTGAAGATTGTTATCGTTGGGAATTACAACGAGAAGAAAGCTGGTGCGAATTTTTATGCCACCGTGCGCAAGCTCGGCAATGGCTTCACGCGCAATGGTCATGCTGTAATCGCATATAGTGATCGCGATATCGCACGTGCGCAGACGCCGTGGGGCATTGGGCGTGCCGGTCCGCGCAAAACCAACAGGCAGCTTGTCGATCTTGCCCGTGATTTTCGTCCCGATCTCATTGTCATGATGCATGCTGATCTGATCGCCAATGACACGTTGCGCGAGATCAGAGGCTTTTTGCCCGAGTTGAAAATCGCGGGCATTAATCTCGACCCGATTTTCCTTCCCGAGAACCCGCCACGCATCCGGCGTCTTGCCGATGTGGCCGATATCACTTTCATCACCACGGCGGGCGAGCGTCTGGCGCAATTTGCGACCGCCCAGCATCGCATGGCTTTCATTCCCAATCCGACCGACAAGTCTGTCGAGGGACTGGAGTGTTTCCGCCATGCCAACCAGAGCGTGGATCTGCTCTGTTCCATTGGCAGCGAGAAGGGCACGCCATGGCGGGCCGATGCCATGCGGGCTTTGAAGCAGGCTGTGCCCGAAGCGCGATACGGGTTTTATGGCATTGATGGCAAGGGGCCGGTTTTTGGCGCGGCCTATTTTGATGCCATTGCTGACGCAAAAATGGGGCTCAATCTCAACCGGTCGGATGAGGATTTTCTTTATTCATCGGACCGGCTGGCACAATTTGCGGGCAACGGGCTTTTAGTCTTTGTCGCTCGTTCCAGTGGCTATGATACGATTTTCAACAATGACGAATTCGCATTTTACGAAGATGCGGAGGATCTCGCGCAAAGGTTGCGGTATTTTCTCACCCATGATGACGAGCGCCGCGCGGTGGCCGAGCTTGGTCAGGCCAAATATCACGCGCTGTTCAACGAGCGCATTGTGGCGCGGTTTATCGTCGAGGCGAGTTTTCGCCGCCATGTCGAGCGTGATTATGCGTGGCCGACAACGATCTATGGCGGTTGAACCTGTCTAGCGAAAAAATCAGGAAATCTGCGGGGTTTTAGCCCGAAAAAGTGCACCCCGCCCATGGCATTCGAGGTGGGCGAAATGCCATGGACGGGACGCGATGGCCGCCGCTTTCTGCGGTGCCGTTCCGATGTCATGGCTTTGGGCAAAGACCATGCACCGGAGCTTCTGCGGTGTGTTCAGGTTCGAATGGTGGGCTGCCATTCATGTGAACCGGAACATGCTCACAGTAGACTCGAATCATTAAATACACGTTAAACGAGCAATTAAAATTATACAACACTCATAGATTGTGTTCTCGGGGGTGCATTCAGGCTCGCCTGTCTGACTTGTGTGGGGCGGGGCTCTGGATTTTGTGGAGTGGGAACCCTATAAAGCCGGTCTTGGCTTTGATGGGGTGATGCCTCTGCCCAGCCTTATGGGCGGGGGCCGCAAACGGAACGGTGGAGACGGAATGGCTGGCCATTCACAATTTAAAAACATCATGTATCGCAAGGGCGCTCAGGATAAGAAGCGCTCGAAGATATTCTCCAAACTCGCCAAAGAAATCACCGTCGCGGCGAAAATGGGCCTGCCCGATCCGGCTTTCAATCCGCGTTTGCGCTCGGCTATTCTGGCGGCACGCGCCGAAAACATGCCGCGCGATAATATCGAACGCGCCGTCAAGAAGAGCTCCGATCAGGGCGGCGAGAATTACGATGAAGTGCGTTACGAGGGTTTTGGTCCGGGCGGGGTCGGCGTGATCGTCGAATCGCTGACCGACAATCGCAACCGCACAGCCAGCTCGGTTCGCTCGCTCTTTTCCAAGAATGGCGGCAATCTGGGCGAAACGGGTTCGGTTTCTTTCATGTTCTCGCGTCTGGGGCAGATCGACTTTGCAGCCGATGTTGCCGATGCGGACACAATGCTGGAAGCGGCCATTGAAGCCGGTGCCGAGGACTGTGTGTCGAGCGAGGAAGGCCACGAGCTTTTTTGCGAGGCGGAAGCCCTGCATGAAGTGGCAACCGCGCTTGAAGCCAAATTCGGCGAACCGAAATCCACCAAGATCATCTGGAAGCCGCAGAACACGATTGAAGTGGATGACGAAAAGGCGGAAACGCTGGTCAAATTGCTTGAAGCGCTGGACGACGACGACGATGTGCAGCAAGTTTATTCCAACTTCGAGCTGTCCGATTCGATGATGGAGAAGATGTCGGCCTCATAAGGGCAGGCGCTTTTCGATACTGTTTCGGGCCTGAACCAGACAGGTCCCTGCCCATGCCGGCCGCTCTTCGATATCTCGGCATTGATCCGGGCCTGCGTGCAACAGGCTGGGGCATCATTGATGTGTCCGGTGCACGGCTTATCCATGTCGCCAATGGCACGATCAAATCCACCGACAAGCTCAGCCTTGCCGAACGCCTCGTTCAGATCGAAGCCGGTCTGGTGCAGGTGATGGAAACCTATGCGCCGGATGCTGCTGCCGTCGAGCAAGCCTTTGTCGCGCGCGATCCTGTGGCCGCGCTGAAGCTGGGGCAGGCGCGCGGCATTGCGCTGCTTGTGCCAGCGCGTTGCGATGTGCCGGTGGCCGAATATGCGCCCAATCACATCAAGAAATCCGTTGTCGGCGCGGGCCATGCGGGCAAGGAACAAATCCGCATGATGGTCGAGATGTTGTTGCCCGGTTGCGCGGCTGCCACCGAACACGCGGCTGATGCGCTGGCCATTGCCATTTGCCATGCTCATTCGGGCGGTGCCAACCAACGCATTGCCAATGCGCTTTTGCGTGATGCGGTTGCGGCCAAGGCAGGTCGGGCATGATCGGGCGTCTTAAAGGTCTGGTGGATGAGGTCGGCCCTGACTGGGCGATCATCGATGTGAATGGCGTGGGCTATCATGTCACCTGCTCGCGGCGCACTTTGTCCGCGCTGCCGGATATTGGCGGGGCAACGATCCTTTCCATCGAAACCAAAGTGAGTGACGACGCGATCCGTCTGGTCGGGTTTTCATCCGATCTGGAGCGAGATTGGTTCCGGCTTTTGCTGAGCGTGCAAGGCGTGGGCACGCGTGTTGCGCTGGGCATTCTGGGGACATTGACACCGGCTGATCTTGCTCGCGCTATCGCGTTGGAAGACAAGAAAGCGGTTTCTGCGGCACCCGGCGTCGGGCCGAAAGTTGCCGCGCGTATTCTCGCTGAGTTGAAAGACAAAGCGCCGCAAGGTGCAGCCTTGTCCGATGTGCTGGATGCTGGTGGTGCGCCTGTTGCTCTGCCTGTTTCGAGTGCGATGAAGGATGCTGTTTCAGCGCTGACCAATCTTGGCTATCCGCAGGTGCAGGCTTCCGCCGCGATTGCCACGGCGATGAAGGGATTTGACGGCGAGGCGAGTGCCGAGCAGTTGATCCGTCAGGGCCTGAAGGAGTTGGCGCGATGAGTGACCGGCTGATCAATTCCAGCAAGCGTGAAGAAGATGAAGCCGAGCGTTCGCTACGCCCGCAAGTGCTTGGCGATTTTGTCGGGCAGGCGCGGGCGCGTGAAAATCTAGCTGTCTTTATTGAAGCTGCCCGCACGCGTGGCGAGGCGCTGGACCATGTGCTGTTTGCCGGACCGCCCGGTCTTGGCAAAACCACATTGGCGCAGATTGTGGCGCGCGAGCTGGGCGTGAATTTCCGCGCCACATCCGGTCCGGTCATTTCCAAGGCGGGCGATCTTGCGGCATTGCTCACCAATCTTGAGCCGCGCGATGTTTTGTTTATTGACGAAATCCATCGTTTGTCGCCTGCGGTCGAAGAAGTGCTTTATCCGGCGATGGAGGATTTTCAGCTCGATCTCATAATCGGGGAGGGGCCGGGCGCGCGTTCGGTGAAGATCGATCTGGCGCCCTTCACGCTGGTTGGTGCCACAACGCGCACGGGTCTGCTGACGACGCCATTGCGCGACCGTTTTGGTATTCCGGTGCGTCTCAATTTTTATGAGGTGTCCGAGCTTGAACTGATCGTGCGCCGTGGTGCGGGGCTTTTCGGCATCGACATGACACCGGACGGGGCGCATGAGATTGCGCGGCGCGCGCGCGGAACGCCGCGTGTGGCCGGTCGGCTGCTGCGTCGCGTGCGCGATTTTGCGGCGGTGGACGGGGTTGCGCGTATTGATGCGAAAGCCGCCGACAAGGCGCTTCAGCGGCTCGAAGTGGACGAGTTGGGACTTGATGCGCTGGACCATCGCTATTTGCGGGCCATTGCGGTCAGCTTCTCCGGCGGGCCGGTGGGCGTTGAGACCATTGCCGCCTCGTTGTCGGAGCCGCGTGATGCGATCGAGGAAATTATCGAGCCATATCTTATCCAGCAGGGGCTGGTGAACCGCACGCCGCGCGGACGTATTCTCACGGCTGCTGCCTTTGCCCATCTCGGTCTGCCTTTGCCCAAGGGCGGGATTGCGGGACAGACCGGCCTTTTTGATGAGGACGATGCCTGATGAGTATGCCGCAATCCTGGCCCGACCTTGCCGGACGGATTGAAGGGAAGACCCATGTTTTGCCGATCCGCGTCTATTACGAGGACACGGACTTCTCCGGCATTGTCTATCACGCCAATTATCTGCGTTTTGCCGAGCGCGGGCGGTCCGATTTTCTCCGTCTTGCGGGTATCAACCATACCGATCTCTTTCGGGCCGAAGCGCCGCTGGCTTTTGCTATCCATCGCATGGAAATCGACTTTATCCGGCCAGCCCGTATTGATGACCGGCTGGAGGTTCGCACGCGCTATGTGCGGGCAGGCGGGGCGCGGCTGGAGGCCGAACAGGTCATCCGGCTGGTGGATGAGGACGGCGCCATGGTTGAAATCTGGCGGGCCAAGGTTTTGGCGGCTGTTATCGATACATCGGGGCGTCCGCGCCGCATGCCGGCTGCTGCGCGGGATGCACTGGTGCCTTTTGTGGATCATGAAGGCTAAGCGGATCATTGGGAGGACGTGCCCTGTTGTGCGCTTGCAACATCGGCTCGCTAAGCTGTTGAACTTCGTGGTAAACCGGAAATGCGCCACGGTTTCGACATATTCTGTGGCCTAATTTCACCCTTAATTCGGGGATATATGAGCATGATGGGACATGTGCCGGACAAAGCTGTGCTTTGCCACGGTGTGTATTTTGTGTGCTCAGACCCGCTGGCCCGTTTTCCGGGCGTGCTTTTCGAAATGGACGCGTAATGGACCCGACTGCTCAGACCATTGAAACCGGCGTAAACACAGCGCAGGTCATCGCCAATCAGACCGTGAATGCCGTGCCGGTGGATTTCTCGATCCTTGGCCTCTTCATGCATGCCGACATCATCGTCAAGATCGTGATGCTGGGTTTGCTTTTTGCTTCCGTCTGGTCCTGGGCGATCATTTTCGACAAGTGGTGGCGTTTCAGCCGTGTCGAACGTCGCGCCGACCAGTTCGAGCGCACTTTCTGGTCCGGCCGTTCGCTCGAAGAGTTGTATCAGGAAGTCGGCAACCGTCCCGGCCACCCGCTTTCGGCCCTTTTCATTGCCGCGATGCGCGAATGGCGCCGCTCGCAGGACATTGCCACCGACAGCTTCATCGGTTTGAAAGAGCGTGTGGACAAGGTGATGCAGGTCACGATCAGCCGTGAAATGCTCTCGCTTGAAGCCCGTCTTCTGTTTCTGGCGACCGTTGGTTCGGTTGCGCCCTTTGTCGGCCTTTTCGGCACGGTCTGGGGTATTATGAACAGCTTCCAGGCTATTGCGGTCAGCCGCGATACCAATCTTGCGGTCGTAGCGCCCGGCATTGCCGAAGCCTTGTTTGCGACAGCGCTCGGTCTGGTCGCGGCTATTCCGGCGGTGGTTGCCTATAACCGTTTCAATAATCAGGTCGGTCGTTTCGGCTCGCGTATGGAAAGTTTCGCGGACGAGTTTTCCGCCATTCTGTCCCGCCAACTCGACGAACGGAGCTGATCCATGGCTTTCTCCGCAGGGGGATCAGGCGGGCGCAAGCGTGGCAAGTTCGGTCGCGCGCCCATGGCCGAAATCAACGTGACGCCCATGGTGGACGTCATGCTGGTGCTGCTCATCGTGTTCATGGTGGCAGCGCCTTTGCTGACTGTCGGTGTGCCGGTTGATCTGCCCAAGACGCAAGCCGCCGCTCTGTCCGGCGACAACGAGCCCCTGACCATCTCGATTGATGATAAGGGCCAGATTTTCCTGCAAGAGACGACAGTCGGGGCTGACGAGCTTGTGCCGCGCCTGACCGCGATTGCCAAGAACGGCTATGAGCAGCGCATTTTCGTGCGCGCCGACGCCGGTATTGATTATGGCACCGTCATGGATGTGATGGGCCGGATCAGTTCGGCGGGCTTTGCCAAAGTCGGTCTTGTGACGGAAAGCGATGTTGGGGGCCCCTCTAAAGCCGGGTCAAAATAAATCTTGAGTATGCGTAAGCCGCTCATCTATTCGGCCACGATTCATGTGGTCCTTGTGGTCGCGACCATTGTGGCGCTGCCAAAGCCGACACTTGACCCGGTGGTGGCGAAGGTTCTGCCTGTCGAATTGCTGACTGTTGCCGAGATGACCAATCTCAAGCGTCAGGCAAAGCTGGAAGCCAAGAAGCCGAAGCCGGTTGAACAGCCAAAGCCCAAACCCGAGCCGGAAAAGCCAAAGCCCAAACCGGCGCCAACGCCGCAGCCCAAGGCCGAGCCGGAACCGCCGGCGCCTGAGGAAAAGGCTGAGCCTATTCCCGACAAGAAGGCCGAGAAAAAGCCTGAAGAAAAGAAGAAACCCGAGCCGCCCAAGCCCGAGGTGAAGAAACCTGCGCCTGAAAAGAAGAAGCCGGAGAAGAAAAAGCCGTCTTTCGATCCGAACAATATTGCGGCGCTTCTCAACAAGATTCCCGACGCGGCGTCCGAGCCGGACGAGGCCAAGCCGACCGAGGAAGAGGCAGATGCATCCGAAACGGATGATCCTGATTTGCCGATGACGGTGAGTGAACTGGATGCGCTGCGCCAGAAGATCAACCAGTGCTTCAATGCCGGTTTTCTGGCCGGTGGCATGGATGCAGACAAGCTCTATGCGATTATCAGTTTCGAGCTTGCCGAGGACGGATCCGTGCGAGGGACGCCCTCCATTGACAGCCGTGGTCCCGGTGCGTCCGATCAGCTTGCGGTCATTGCCCGCAAAGCGGTTGTGGAGTGCTCGCCCTATGACAAGCTGCCACGAGACAAGTACCAAACATGGAAAGATGTGACGGCGCGTTTCACTGTGTCGGGCATGATGTAATCTTGTACCAAAAATAATGAATTTGCCCGATTAAGGGTGCAATTCGCAGAAATGACAAAATGTGCCCGCATCCTTCCGCTCTTAATGTGTGATGTTTCGCTATCTTGCGTTTTACGGATTTTCGATAGGCCATATGGCAGGAGTGACGAGAATGTTTGACCCGATTTGCGCTATTCGACGGTTTGTCGGCGCGGCGGTGGTAGTTGCGTTTGCTGCGATGTCGGTATCTTCCGCCAATGCGGCGATCACGATCGACATTAATACAGCCACCAGCGAGCCGATGCCCATTGCGATCACCGATTTTGTCGGCAGTGCAGGGCAGGAGGCGTCTGCCGGTATCGATATTGCCAAAGTGGTCGCTAATGACCTTGAACGGTCGGGTCTGTTCGAGCCGCTGGCGCAAAACTCCTTCATCGAAAAAATTTCTGACATGAACGTGCCGCCGCGCTTCGGTGACTGGCGCATCATCAAGGCGCAGTCGCTGGTTACGGGCCAGACGCGGCTTGAAGCTGATGGTCGTTTGCGCGTCGAGTTCCGTCTGTGGGACGTTTATGGCGAGCAGCAGCTGACGGGTTTGCAGTTTTTCACCACGCCGGATAATTGGCGTCGTGTGGCGCATCTGATTTCGGATGCGATTTATGAAAAGCTCACAGGCGAGAAGGGCTATTTCGATACGCGTATTGTCTATGTGTCGGAAACCGGCCCCAAGAACCGCCGTATCAAGCGCCTCACCATCATGGATCAGGACGGATATAATCCGCGCATGCTGACCAATGGCGCGGAGCTTGTGCTGACGCCGCGTTTCAGCCCGAATTCTCAGGAGATCACATATCTCTCCTACCACAATAACCGTCCGCGCGTTTATCTGCTCGACATCGAGACAGGCCAGCAGGAAGTGGTTGGCGAATTTCCGGGCATGACATTCGCCCCGCGTTTCTCGCCCGACGGCCAGAAGATCATCATGAGCCTCCAGCGCGGCGGCAATGCCAATATCTACACAATGGACCTGCGCTCGCGCAAAGTGACGCGTCTGACCAATACGGCTGCCATTGATACCGCACCCAGCTATTCGCCGGACGGATCGCAGATCGTGTTTGAATCAGACCGTGGCGGTTCGCAGCAGATTTATGTGATGAATGCCGATGGTTCCAACCAGCACCGCATCAGCTTTGGTACGGGTCGTTATGCGACGCCGGTCTGGTCGCCGCGTGGGGACTATATCGCTTTCACCAAGATGGCTAGCGGCCAGTTCGTTATCGGCGTGATGAAGCCCGATGGTACAGGCGACCGTGTTCTGACCGAAGGCTTCCATAATGAAGGCCCGACATGGGCACCCAATGGCCGTGTGCTCATGTTCTTCCGCGAGCGTCGCGGCGCGCAGGGTGGCCCAGGTCTTTGGTCGGTTGATCTGACAGGTCAGAATGAGCGTCCCGTGCCTGCGCCGACTTTCGCATCCGATCCGGCATGGTCGCCGCGTATTCAGTAGAAAATAATCCGGATCGGGACTTTTATTCGTAAAAGTCCCGATTTCGCCATTATTTGATGCGATCCAGAGCGTGCCCTGTGTTTCCGTAAGTCCGGTTTCGTGCGGGGCACCTAAGGTATGAGACATAAATGTCACGTGATGTTTGCATAAAAGTCGCAGGCATTGCAATCCTCTTGCAACGCCTTGGGTCTATGGATAGTATTTTGTGGCGGTAAGGCAACCCAGCTCCTTCTGGCCTTCTGTATAAAGCGATCATTTTCCACTTGAGGAAGGCATTGGCCTTATCGTTTGGGATGTTTGCCGCCAACAGCAGATAAGGACCACTGAGCCGCTTTGGCCGTTGAAATTAAATGGAGAGCACCCGAATGAAGTCCCCGTATGCAGGCCTGCGGTTCGCCGCCGTGGCCGCTGCCTTTTTGATGGTTGCCGCTTGCAGCTCGACCGATGCGAACACAGGCACAGACGTGTCTGGTTCTTCTTCGACTGTCACGCCCGGCACTCAGCAGGATCTGGTTACCAATGTTGGTGACCGCGTGTTTTTTGACACGGATCAGTCCTCCCTGCAGGATGACGGCAAAGCCACTCTGCAGCGTCAGGCTGCCTGGATGAAGCTTTACCCGAACCTCACATTCACACTCGAAGGCCATGCCGACGAACGTGGTACACGTGAGTACAACCTTGCGCTCGGTGGCCGTCGTGCCGCTTCCGCGAAAGATTTCCTTGTCAGCCTCGGCGTTGACGGCTCGCGCCTCAACACTGTCTCCTATGGCAAAGAGCGCCCCGTGTGCCTCGAGTCTTCGGATGATTGCTGGGCCCAGAACCGTCGCGCTGTGACGGTTGTTGCGGATGGCGCCGGTAGCTAATCGGCTTTTGCCAGTCTAAACGTTACGAGAGCGCTCTTTCGCATTTTGCGGAAGGGCGCTTTCTGCGTTTTAAGCTGTCAAACCCCAGTCTTTCGGGCTTTCTTTTGAACGCCTAAATTTAGTCGTACTTCTTGTTAGGATGGATGGGGCAGTCTAATGCTTTTCTGACTGTTCTTGATGGGCAGACCTGACATCGTCTTGAGGCGGAACGCGTGACGAAAACAAAATCTTATCTGGCGGGCGGCATGGCCGTTCTTCTCGGCTCCATGATTTTGCTGCCTGTAGCAGCCAATGCGGAAGATGCCGATTTGCGGGCCATCAACAACAGGCTTGATCGCGTCGAGCGGTCGCTGAGCGATGTGCAGCGCAATTCAGGCGGTGGTGGTTTTATCGGCGGCAGTGATGCGCCTGCCAGCGGCGATACCGGATTGCGCCTTAGCGAAATCGAAGAACAGATGCGCGGCATGACGGGTCGCATCGAAGAGCTTGGTCACCAGATCAATGTGATCCGTCAGGATCTCAACAGTTATAAAGAAGCGAATGATCTGCGCTTCAGCGAGCAGGGTGCGGCATCAGCGCCAGTGGCTTCCGCAGGCAGTGCATCAGCAGCTTCTGCTGCAAGCAAGCCTGCTGCATCTGCCGCTTCTTCTTCTGCAGCCCCGTTGGTGGCACTGCCTTCCGGCACGCCGCAGACACAATATGATTTTGCGATTGACCTTCTCAAGCGTGGCCAGTTTCCTGAAGCGCGCGACGGGTTCAAGCAGTTTCTTGTCCAGCACCCCAAAGACCCGCTAGCCGGCAATGCGCAATATTGGCTAGGTGAAACCTATTATGTGCAGGGCCAGTACAAGGATGCTGCCGATAGTTTCCTCAAGGGCTATACAACCTATTCCAAGAGCAGCAAGGCACCAGACAGCTTGCTCAAGCTCGGCATGACGCTTGCCGCGCTGAAACAGAAAGATGCGGCTTGTGCCACATTTGGTCAGCTCAAAGAGCAATTTCCCTCTGCTTCGCCCGCTATAGTTGCGCGCAACAAGCAGGAACGCCAGAAAGTCGGCTGCTAAAGGGTTTTCCGATGGCGCAGGACGGTCTCACATGAGCGCCACTCGTGCAGCGCGCGAAGGCGTCAGCATGGTAGCCTTCACCGCTCGCATGAAAGAGCTTGGCAGTGGGGCCCATGTGGCGGTCGCGTTTTCGGGTGGGCCGGATTCGCTGGCGCTGCTCATCCTCGCCGCGCAATGGGCAGCCCGTTCCGAAAAACGTTCCGTGTTGGCCCTCACCGTCGATCACGGGTTGCGGCCTGAAAGTGCTGAAGAGGCGCGTATATGCGCCCGTCTGGCAAAGTCGCTTGGGCTGCGCCACCGCGTGCTGCATTGGAAGGGCGCAAAGCCATTGGCCGGTATTCAGGCGGCTGCACGCGAAGCCCGCTATCGCCTGCTGAATGAGGCTTGTGAAGGCGCAAATATTGATGCGTTGCTTGTGGCTCATCATCTGGATGATCAGGCTGAAACATTTTTACTGCGCCTTGCACGAGGCAGCGGGGTGGACGGATTGGCAGGCATGGCCCCGTCGCGTGTGCTGCTGGACGAGGACGGGGCAGGTCATGTGCGGTTGCTGCGCCCATTGCTTGATGTGCCGCGCGCCGCATTGCAGGAGATTGTGGTTCGCAGTGGCCTTACGCCAATTGATGATCCCTCCAACGGGAATATGCGTTTTGACCGGGTGAAGGTGCGTAACCTCATTGGTGATCTTGCCTCTATCGGTCTGACACCGCGCCGCCTTGCCGACACGGCCAGCCATATGGGGCGGGCCCGTCAGGCTATTGACGGCGCGACGCGGCATTTGTTGCGCATGGCTTCTACTTATCAGCCGCTTGGCTATATCGAGGCCGATCCGCGCGCGCTTTGCGATGCCCCGGACGAGATTTCTCTGCGCGCGCTCAGCGCCATGTTGAAGCAGGTGGGCGCGCGGGCCTATGCGCCGCGCTTTGAGGCGCTGTCTGGCCTTTATGATGCGTTGAAGGGTGGTCAACTCGGCAAGGGCCGCACGTTGCTGGGATGCAAGCTTGTGATGCGCGATGACCGCTTGTTTGTGTTTCGTGAGGTTTCTGCCGCGCTTGCGGCACCGGCGCGGATTTTGCGCAAAGGTCACCCCATTGTTTGGGATGGTCGCTTCCGTATGGTGCTTGGTTCGGCCCCGCGAGATGTCGGCCCGCTTCAGGTCCGTGCTTTGGGAGTCGAGGGTGTACGTCATGCCCTGTTGCTTGGCGGCGTCGCACCCGATGGCCCCAAAGCGGTGTTTGCGACCTTGCCGGGGGTCTGGGTTGCGGAGGTGCTGGTGGCAGCGCCGCATTTCGGTGCACTTGATGGCCCGTTTTCAGGCAAGCACCGTATCGAAGCGGGATTATGTGCATCCGACTATTTTTTGACGTCGTAACAGCGCTTTTACCCATAAATGCCATGCTGGTACTCAGATTTGGGAGAATACGGGCTAAAGGCCACTTGGTAATTGTTCTAAGGAACCCTATCTTTGAGGGGTAAAGTGGCATTCAGGATCACAAAGCGTCACGGAGACGGAGCAGGCATTGGCTGGCACGTCTCCTGCTTAGTGTCCCCCTAGTTCCGTGTGTCACGCGACAGAAGGTCAAGCCGTTGTCCAATATGAAGAATTTTGCTCTGTGGGTGATTATTGCGCTGCTCTTGGTGGCGCTTTACAGCCTTTTCCAGAGCCCCCCTCAGCAAGCCGCCTCCAGTGAGATCAAGTTCTCCCAGCTTCTCACGCAGGTCGATAATGGAAATGTCTCCGATGTCACCATCGCAGGCGACACTATTACCGGCCATTATTCGGACGGGCGCGCATTCCGCACCTATGCACCGGCTGATCCCACGCTTGTGGATCGCCTGTATAATAAAGGTGTGACCATTTCGGCCAAACCGACAGATAGCGGCTTCTCGCTGGTCGGTGCGCTGGTTTCATGGTTCCCCATGCTTCTCCTCATCGCCGTCTGGGTGTTTTTCATGCGTCAGATGCAGGGCGGTGGCGGCAAGGCCATGGGCTTTGGCAAATCCAAGGCAAAGCTGCTGACCGAGCGTCATGGCCGCGTGACATTTGAAGATGTTGCAGGCATTGACGAGGCCAAGGACGATCTTGAAGAAATCGTCGAGTTCCTGCGCGATCCGGCGAAGTTCCAACGCCTCGGTGGCCGTATCCCTAAAGGTGTGCTGCTTGTTGGCCCTCCCGGTACAGGTAAGACGTTGCTTGCACGCGCCATTGCGGGCGAGGCCAATGTGCCTTTCTTCACCATCTCGGGTTCCGACTTCGTTGAAATGTTTGTCGGCGTCGGCGCGTCCCGCGTGCGTGACATGTTCGAACAGGCCAAGAAGAACGCGCCTTGCATCATCTTCATCGACGAAATCGATGCGGTGGGTCGTCATCGTGGCGCCGGTCTTGGCGGCGGCAATGACGAGCGCGAACAGACACTCAACCAGCTGCTGGTCGAGATGGACGGTTTTGAGCCCAATGAAGGCATCATCCTGATTGCGGCGACCAACCGTCCCGACGTTCTCGATCCTGCCTTGCTGCGTCCGGGCCGTTTCGACCGTCAGGTCGTGGTGCCTAACCCTGATGTGGTCGGTCGCGAGAAGATCCTGAAAGTGCATATGAAAAAAGTGCCGCTTTCTCCCGATGTTGATGCCCGCACGTTGGCGCGCGGCACGCCGGGTTTCTCTGGTGCCGATCTTGCCAATCTCGTCAATGAGGCAGCCCTGCTTGCGGCCCGCCGTGGCAAACGTCTTGTCACAATGTCGGAATTCGAAGCAGCTAAAGACAAAGTGATGATGGGTGCGGAACGTCGCTCCATGGTCATGACGGAAGAAGAAAAGCGTCTCACCGCCTATCACGAAGGTGGCCATGCGCTGGTTGCCATGCGTATGGCGGCATCCGATCCGGTGCATAAGGCAACGATCATTCCGCGCGGTCGTGCGCTGGGCATGGTCATGCGTTTGCCCGAACGTGATCAGGTGTCTGTGACACGTGAGAAGCTACAGGCCGATCTTGCTGTTGCCATGGGTGGCCGCATCGCCGAAGAGGTTATCTTCGGTCACGAGAAGGTCACGTCAGGCGCATCGTCTGATATCTCGATGGCGACCAAGATGGCCAAAGCCATGGTCACGCGCTGGGGCATGAGCGACAAGCTTGGCCCGCTTGCTTATGCCGAAAACGAGGAAGAAGTGTTTCTCGGTCATTCGGTGGCGCGTCATCAGAACATGTCGGAAGAGACCCAACGTGTGATCGACTCGGAAGTGCGTCGCATCGTCGATGAGGGCTACGAGACTGCCAAGAAGATCATCACGGACGGTCTTGCGGATTTGCATACAATCGCCAAAGGCCTTCTCGAATATGAAACGCTTTCGGGCGACGAGATCAAAGGCCTGCTGAACGGCGAGCCGCCTGTGCGTGACACTGGAGAGCCGGTGAAGTCTGACACAGGTCCGGTGTCCTCCGTGCCCAAGACGGGCCGCCCCGAACAGGGACCGGGCATTTCGCCTGAGCCGCTCGGCACTTAAAGGCCGAATAAAACGATCTCGAAAGGGAGGCTCTTGAGCCTCCCTTTTTTGTGCCTGACGCCTTGCCTGTCCGGCAGCAAAATTGACGCGGGTATGGGCATATGTTGCACTGCTCTTGCATACTTCATTTCATTTTCGGAGATTGTTTATGGCCCGTACTGCATTTGTCACCGGTGCCACCGGTTTTGTTGGTCTCAATCTGGTGCAGTGCTTGATGGCGGATGGTTGGGACGTGACGGCACTCCATCGTCCGACTTCCGATCTTACTTTCCTCAACAGGTTCGCTCCGCGTCTTGCGACCGGCGCGATTACCGATCGGGCTTCTTTGCTCACGGCTATTCCGCAGGGCACGGACACTTTGTTTCATGTGGCGGGCAATACCAGCATGTGGCGCAAGGGCAATGCCGAGCAAACACGCGACAATGTCGATGGCACACGCAATGTGGTTGAGGCGGCAAAAGCAAAAGGCGTGCGACGTCTGATTGTGACGTCATCTATTTCAGCCTATGGACCGGTATCCGGCGACGTCACGGAAGCCACGCCAAGCTTGGCTGAAAAATCCTCCGTCAATTACGAGCTTACAAAATGGCAGGCGCAGGAGATTGCCCGCGAAGCCGTGGGTGACGGGCTTGAAGTTGTCATCATGCAGCCCGGCGCGATCATGGGCCCTTATGACATAGGCACATGGTCCCGCATGTTCATCATGGTTCGCGATGGCAAATTGCCCGGTGTGCCGCCAGCACAGCTTTCCTTCGCGCATGTTCGAGAGATTATCGCCGCGCATATTGCTGCAGCGGACAAAGGCGAGAATGGCGGTCAGTACATTCTGGCAGACGAGAACAGCACCATGCTCGATCTCGTGACCGAAGTCGGACTTCTGCTTGGCAAGTCCACGCCGAAGAAGCCGCTGCCTCTGGCGCTTATGCGTGTGGCGGCAGCCGTTGGTGGTGTTGCCAGCGCGATCACGGGCAAGGAGCCTGCCATGACCGGCGAGATGGTCGAGGCCTTCAGTCATCCGATGACAACAAAATCGGAAAAGGCGCAGCGCGAACTTGGATATAAAATCGTGCCGCTCAAGGAGATGGTGAAGGATTGCTATGACTGGATGGTCGCTGAAGGGCGCATCTAGAAGTTTCACGATGAAATTCAGCAATCAGTTCAGAAGCACCCTTGTTGTTCTCGCAAGTGTAGTGGCGCTTGGCCTTGCAAGCTGCTCGCCTGCGCTTCATTCCGTTGAAAGCCAGACGCATCAACGCGGCATTGACGAACCCTTCTTCGTGCAGCCCGAACGTATGGCGGCAAAACGCGCTATCATCGACAGCGGCGTGCCGATCGATCTCGTTTTCGTCGGCGATAGCATCACTCAAAATTATGAGAAGCCTGAGTATCAGCCTGTGTGGCAAAAATTCTATGGCCACCGCCACGCCCTCAATCTGGGCTATGGCATGGACACGACGGGTGCCACGCTTTGGCGGTTTCGTCAGGGGGAGTTGAAGGGTCTTGCACCCAAAGTCGCTGTCATCCTCGTTGGTACCAATGACATCAATATGGGGCGAAATGGCGAGGATACTGCGGCGGGTATGATTTCTGTAGTCGAGGAGGTGAAAGCGCGACTACCTCAAACGCAGATATTGTTGTTGGCTATTCTTCCCAGCGGCCCGGCACCTGAAAAAGGAATAGCCGATGTGTTTGCAAACCTCACGATCTTTATGCATTACGCAAAAGACCCGCGCGTTACTTTGCGTGATTTGACCGGAGTCTTTATAGAAAGTGATGGTCAGCTGAAGTCGGAGTTTTTTGTAGAGCAGCCGCCCAAACGTGCTTTGCACCCCAACCCTGAAGGGCAGGCCGCCATGGCGGGAGCTATTGACGCCACCCTTGAAAGGTTGCTGGGCGAGTGATGCATTCAAGCCATTAAAAAGGGAGGCCGTGAAGCCTCCCTTTCCGTTTGTTTTTCTTAGTTTGCTAGGATGCCTTTAAGCGTGCAGCTTGACCGGCATGTAGGCGTATCCGCGCACGAAGTTGGAGCGGACACGTTCAGGCTCTTGCATCACTTCGATATGAGAGAAGCGTGCGAGAATTTCTTCCCAGAGGATTTTCAATTGCATTTCGGCCAGGCGGTTGCCGACGCAGCGATGAACGCCGAAGCCGAATGACAGATGCTGGCGGGGACGCGCACGGTCGATGATGAGTTCTTCAGGCCGTTCGATCGCTTCTTCGTCACGATTGCCCGAAAGATACCACATCACCACTTTGTCGCCTTTTTTGATCGTCTTGCCGCCGATCTCGTGGTCTTCCATTGCTGTGCGGCGCATATGGGCAAGCGGCGTCTGCCAGCGGATGACTTCCGGCACCATCGTGTCGATGAGCGCGTGATTGGCTTTCAGCTTCTCGAATTCTTTGGGGAAGCGGTTCAGCGCCAGCACGCTGCCAGTCATCGAGTTGCGTGTCGTGTCATTGCCGCCAACGATCAGCAGCAGGATATTGCCGAGGAATTCTTCCGGCGGCATGTTCCGTGTGGCGGGAGAATGGGCGAGCATCGAAATCAGATCGTTGCCGGGTTCTTTTGCATTCACGCGCTGGTTCCACAGCGTCATGAAGGATGCAGCGCATTCCTGTAGTTCTTTGGTGCGCTGTTCCCAGCTGTCGATAATGCCGCTGCCGGGTTCGGCGGTGGTCACATCGGACCAGCGTGTCAGCTTGCGGCGTTCCTCGAAGGGAAAGTCGAAAAGCGTTGCCAGCATCTGGGTTGTGAGTTCGATGGAGACATTGTCCACCCAGTCGAATGTTTCGCCGACCGGCAGCCGGTCGAGAATATTCTGCATCCGCTTGCGGATTGTTTTTTCCAGCACCATCAGATTGGCCGGCGCCACAATCGGGCTCACCGTCTTGCGCTGGGCATCATGGTCGGGCGGGTCCATTGTGATGAAGCTGCGCAAGGGCAGGCCTTCGCTGCGCACGTTATTGTCATCAATGATGATGCCGCCGACACCGGCTTCCGACGAGAAGACTTTGTGGTTCGTGTCCACCGCCATGATGTCTTGATACTTGGTGATCGACCAATAAGGTCCGTAGGCGCTGTCCTTGCAATAATGCACCGGATCGTCGCGACGCAGGCGGGTGAAATATTCGCCTACCGTATCGTTCAGGAAAAGTTCGGGATTGCTCACGTCGATCTGGTCGATCGGCATGGAATCAGCAGTCGTTGCTTCCAGCGTCGCTACGCTCATTGGTCCCTCCACGGATTGCACCTTCTTATTGAGTAAAATATCAATAAGAAGGTGCCGCGAAGTCAACCTGGAAATTTTGTTCTGATTTGTGCTGCAACTGCTCAGTATGCTTGTGTGAAGCCGTTATAGTTCGGGTTCGCGTGATTCCATTGTTTGAGGGGCCATTTTGTCTCCTGTTGTCGCTACTAGATCCAAACGCACCCGCCTGTCGCCCGTCGAGCGACGGGCGCAGCTTGTCGCTTGCGCCATTTCGGCCTGTGCCGAATACGGGCTGGCGCGCGCCACCCATAGCCATGTGGCCGAACGTGCGGGCATCTCGGTCTCGGCTGTGCATTCCTATTTCCGCACGCGGGATGATCTGGTGACTGCCGTTCTCGATGAAGTCGAATTGCAACTTAGCGAGAATGTGCAAGGCCTTCTGACACAGAATGCGCCTGTGCGCGATTGTCTGGAAAATCTCTCCGGGCGGTTCACCAATATGGCGAGCGAGCAGCCGGACCTTATCAAGGTTTGGCTCGACTGGAGCACCGGTGTGCGTGCCGATGTCTGGCCGCGCTATGCGACTTTGAATAGTGGTTTCGTTGATGTCGCCCATCGGCTTTTAGAGCGTGGAAAGCGCGAAGGTGTGATCCCCGCCAGTCTCGACACAATGTCGGCCGCGCGTCTCTTCATCGGTGGCGGTCACACCGTGGCGCTGATGCATTTTTCCGGTGTGGCGAGAAAGGAGTTCGATATCTATCTCGAACAGCTCGTCAACATGATCATGGGGCAGGGGTTTTGAGCCTGTGCCATAGGCCGTGCAGCGTTTTTCGTGCTAGAAAACGGCCATGAGCAGCGCGCCTATCATCTTCGGCATCGTCAATATTACCTCGGATAGTTTTTCCGATGGCGGGCGCTATCTGGCACCTGATGCGGCGATTGCCCATGCCCGCAAGCTTGTGGCCGAAGGGGCAGATGTTATCGATCTGGGACCTGCATCCTCCAACCCGGATGCTGCACCTGTCAGTCCCGCCACCGAGATCGCGCGGATTGCACCTGTGCTCGATGCACTTCTTGGCGACGGCATCGCGGTATCGGTTGATAGCTATCAGCCAGAGACGCAGGCCTATGCCCTGTCGCGCGGTGTCGCCTATCTTAATGACATTCGTGGCTTTCCCGATCCCGCGCTCTATGGGGCGCTGGCCAGATCGGATGCCCGTCTGGTCGTCATGCATTCTATTCAGGATGGTCAGGCTGACCGTCGCGAGGCACCGGAAGGCGATATCATTTCGCATATCGCGGCATTCTTTGATCGACGCATCGCGGCGCTGACAGAGGCCGGTGTGGTGCGCGAACGGATTGTGCTTGATCCCGGCATGGGGTTCTTTCTCGGTTCCGCGCCTAAAACGTCTTTTGCCGCATTGGCCCGTTTTGGCGAATTGAAGACCCGTTTCGGGCTGCCCGTGCTGCTGTCTGTCTCGCGAAAGTCGTTTTTGCGAGCGGCTGTCGGCCGTGGTCCGGGCGAGGCAGGGGCCGCCACACTTGCCGCAGAACTGGCGGCAAGTCAGGCTGGTGCCGACTATATCCGCACGCATGAGCCAGCGCCTTTGTGTGACGGGCTTAAAGTGCTGGCCGCATTGAAAGATTCAGCAAGAAAACGTTAACTGCACTTTTGCCAAATCTCTCTATATTCGCGTGTCAATGCAGACCGAACACAGGAATTGAGACCGCATGGTGCGCAAGTATTTCGGCACGGATGGTATCCGCGGCAAGGCCAATGAAGGTGCGATGACGGCTGAGACGGCGTTGCGCGTCGGCATGGCGGCGGGCCGCGTGTTCCGCCGCGGTGATCATCGCCATCGTGTCGTGATCGGCAAGGATACGCGCCTGTCGGGCTATATGCTGGAACCTGCGCTGACGGCAGGGTTCACCTCCATGGGCATGGATGTGTTCCTGTTCGGCCCGCTGCCCACGCCTGCGGTTGCCATGCTCACACGGTCGCTTCGTGCCGATCTCGGCGTCATGATATCGGCTTCGCATAATTCGTTTCAGGATAATGGCATCAAGCTTTTCGGTCCCGATGGTTTCAAACTGTCGGACGAGATCGAGCTGGAGATCGAGCATCACATCGATAACGGCCTCACAGACGAGCTTGCCGGATCGCGCGACCTTGGCCGCGCCAAGCGTATCGATGATGCGCAGGCGCGCTATATCGAGCATGTGAAACATTCCTTCCCGCGTGATCTGACATTGGAAGGCCTGCGCATTGTCATCGATTGCGCCAATGGAGCGGCCTATAAGGTCGCGCCTGCCGTGCTTTATGAATTGGGTGCCGAAGTCGTCACAGTCGGCGTTGCGCCTGATGGTTTCAACATTAACGAGGATTGCGGCTCCACTGCGCCGCAGCGTCTTTGCGCGACTGTGCGCGAGCGCCGGGCCGATATCGGCATTGCGCTGGACGGTGACGCCGACCGCCTCATCATTTGCGACGAGACTGGCCATATTATCGATGGTGACCAGATCATGGCGCTTATTGCCAAGTCATGGAAAGCCGCAGGCAAGCTATCGGCACCCGGCATCGTCTCCACGGTCATGTCTAATCTGGGGCTTGAGCGCTATCTGGGCGGTTTGGGTCTTGATCTCATCCGCACGCAAGTCGGTGATCGTTATGTGGTCGAGCATATGCGGGCGCATGGTTTCAATGTCGGTGGCGAACAATCCGGCCATATCGTGCTGAAGGATTTCGGCACCACAGGCGACGGGCTTGTGGCCGCGCTTCAGGTTCTTGCGGCTCTGAAGCTTGAGAACAAACCCGTGTCCGAGCTTTGCCATCTTTTCGATCCGCTGCCCCAGCTTCTGAAGAATGTGCGCTTCAAAAAGGGCGAGCCGCTGAACGAGAAAGATGTGAAGGCCGCTATCAGCGATGGCGAAGCACGCCTTGGCGCATCAGGGCGTCTTGTCATTCGCAAATCGGGCACCGAGCCTCTCATCCGCGTGATGGGCGAGGGCGATGATGAAAAGCTCGTCAAATCCGTGGTGAAGGATATTTGCACAGCCATTGAAGGCCATGCAGCCTGATGTCTGAGAGCTTCCATCTCGACGATCCGCGCGGCCGCGTTCTCATTATTGCCGGTTCCGATTCCGGCGGTGGTGCGGGCCTGCAAGCTGATATCAAGACCGTGACGGCCCTTGGCGGCTATGCCAGCAATGCAGTGACCGCCATTACGGTGCAGGACACACTGGGCGTTCATGGTATCCATGAAATTCCACTCGATATTATCCGTGCCCAGATCAAGGTCGTGTTGCAGGATATCGGCACCGACGCGATCAAGACGGGTATGTTGCATTCGGTCGAAATCATCGAAGCTGTGGCTGAAGATATTTCGGCTCTCGCGCCTGATGCTGCACTGATTGTCGATCCGGTTATGGTGGCCAAGGGTGGTGCCGCGCTTTTGCAGGCCAATGCGGTGGATGCTTACAAACGGGCGCTCATGCCGCTTGCCACGCTCATCACGCCCAATGTGCCCGAGGCTGAAGCGCTGACGGGCCGCAGCATCAAGACTTTGGAAGACCAGAAGGCGGCCGCCGATGCCTTGCTGGGGCTAGGCTGCGATGCGGTGCTTCTCAAGGGCGGGCATATTGATGGGGCCACGATCAATGATGTGCTTGCCACGCATGAAATGATCGAGGTCATGTCGGGTCCGCGCATCGACACGCGCCACACGCATGGCACAGGCTGCACTTTGGCGTCTGCCATTGCCGCTTTGATGGCGCAAGGCGCGCCGCTTCGCGATGCGGTGGAAATCGCGCGCGACTATGTGCAAGAGGCAATCCGCACAGCACCGGGTTTTGGCAAAGGCCATGGGCCGCTTTACCATGCGCATACTTTGCGGTTTGAAGAAGAAAACTAGAAGCGCATTTCCATCAACGGCAATTTGCGACCGGGGATCGAGCCGGACGGGACTTCGCCGCATTGGCGAAAGCCTTGGCGCGCATAAAAGGCTGCTGCATTCGGGTCGGCTTCCACATGCACCATGGGAATGCCGTGGCGGCAGACATACATCAGCAAATCATTGACGAGAAATTGTCCGACACCTGTGGCAATGAAGCGGGGACGCACAAACAGGTCTCCAAGCTCTGCCTTGCCCACATGCACATGTAGCGATGTAAAACCTGCAATCTTGCCGTTCACTTCCGCCACGCGCACACGTTCGCGTCCGATACGTTGTTCTGTCATCGTCAGTTCGGCGCGGCACTTTTCCATGAAGGCTTTGTCGTAGCCCCAATGGGCTTTGGATTCCATGGCGATTTTTGTCAGCACAGGGCCTTCGTCCTGCCAGGCAGGGCGTACAAAGACGCGTTTTTTCGGCGGCGAGATAGATGCCATAAGTCCTCCTGTGGAAAACTTTAGCACCATGATCTGGTTTTTCCGAATCGTTCTTTGCAGAAATTTGTATCGGGGTGAAAGAGTGCTTCTGGCACAGTGATCAAATCAACTGCGCATCATCCGTTACCTGACGGGATAGGTCAGCGGCTCTGACTCATTTGAGTCGTTTCGGTTTGGTTCATGCCAGCGTTTGCATTTCGATGGGCGCTTCTTCCATCAGTTGAGAGAGGGTTTTTAATCCCTGTTCCATTCTGGTGCAGTCGCTTGCCGCGCCGAGGCAGAGCCGCACATGGCGAGAGGCCTGATCGGGGCGTCCGACCATGAATTCCTCGCCTGCCGCAATCAGCACGCCGCGATGTCTTGCAGCTTCTACAAAACTTGTAGCGCGCCAGCTATCAGGCAGTTGCAGCCAGATATGCATGGCAGCTGCATTCTGACGTCGTGGCGCGTCGCCCAGCAAACGGTTTGCCATGCGATTGCGTTCGCTGATTTCGGTTCTTTGTTTGCCGGTCAGCGTGTCTGCCACACCGTTTGTAATGATGCGTGTGCCAAGTTCTGCCATGAGTGGCGGCAGTGTTTGTCCCAGTCCGTGGATGATGGCGCGGCTGCGTTCATATGTGGCGCGGGGCGGCACCAGATAGCCGAGCCGCAGTCCGGGCGCGACTGCCTTTGAAAGACTGTTGATGTAATAGGTTTTATCCGGCAACAGATGTTTCAGCGGCAGCGGTCGTTCTGCCATCAGATTGGCGTAGATGTCGTCTTCAATGATCGAGAGTTGCTGTGCCGCAGCCATTTCTGCAATGGCCTGTCGGCGTCCGGCACTCATGCTTGTCGTGGTTGGATTATGCAGCGTCGGCACGGTGAATAGGGCTGTCACGCGTGAGCCGCGGCAAGCGCGGGCCAGCGCGTCGGGCATCAGTCCGTCATTGTCGATTTCCACCGGCATCACGCGGCGGTCCAGCATCAGCGCCAATGATGTGATCGCATGATAGGTCAGGCTCTCGGTCAGGATCACGTCACCGGGATCGGTTGCGGCAAGGATCGCGGCCATAATGGCTTGCTGGGCACCCGAACATAGAATGATGTCGGCAGGCGATGGCATGAATACGCCTGTGCCGAGCCATGCGGCACCGGCCTCGCGATGGGCCTTTGTGCCGCCCGCAGGCAGATAGTCGAAAAGGCCCGATCTGCCTTCGCTGACCAGTCTTGCGGTTTCTTCCGCCAATATGTGCGACTGGCCAATATTGGCAGGCAGGTTGGCTTTGAGGCTGATGATGCCGTCCGCCGGATCTTCTTTGTCTATAGAGGTGGCAACCGGCGCAGGCATGGCAAGTGTCGGTGCTTGGCGTTGGCTGACGAATGTCCCGCGTCCGACCTCGCTTGCGAGTTCCTTGCGTGTCACGCCCAGCGCATAGGCCCGCGCTATCGTGCCGGTGGTCACGCCCAGCGCCCAGCCCAGCGTTCGCATAGGCGGCAGCTTTTCGCCGGAGGTCAAAATGCCGTCCTTGATGGCTACCGAGATTGCGTCGGCAATCACGCGATAGCGCGGACCCTTGGCGGTATAGGCTTTGATATGGTCGGCAAGTTGAATTGTCATGGTTACAATCTAATGATTGTATTCTTTTCCGTCATCACTAAATTCGAAAAACAAGACAATAAGGCGTTAAATACGCCATTTAGATGATTTTCTCAATATTGTACCGATACAATAGGAGTTTGCTATGAAAGCCCGTCTCTTCCAGGTCGATGCTTTTGCCTCGAAAGCCTTTGAGGGTAATCCGGCTGCTGTCGTGCCGCTGGATGCTTTTCTGCCCGACGATGTGATGCAGGCCATCGCGGCAGAGAACAATCTGGCCGAGACCGCCTTTGTCGTGCCCGACGGCCCGAAAGAGGAGGGCATCTATCGCCTGCGTTGGTTCACGCCTGCTGTCGAAGTGCCGCTTTGCGGTCATGCGACGCTTGCCACTGCCCATGTGCTTTTCACCCATATGGGCCATGCAAAGCCCGAAATCCATTTCGAGACCTTGAGCGGACGCCTGACTGTGAAGCGTGACGGCGACAAGCTCGCCATGGATTTTCCGGCCGACAAATTGCGCCCCACTATGGAGCCTGAGCATCTGGCGGGGATTCTGGGGGGCAAACCGCTCGTCACCATGAAAGGCAATTTTCTGGTGCTTCTCTTCGGTGCGGCAGCAGAAGTGGCCGCTCTTGTCCCCGATATGGGTGCTTTGAAGAAGTTTTGCGTTGCCCATGGCGGCATCAGTGTCATCTGCATGGCGGCAGGCGATGAAGGCTCAGGGCTTGATTTTGTCTCGCGCATGTTCGCGCCCGCCCATGGCATTGACGAAGACCCCGTCACAGGTTCGGCCCATTGCACGTCGGTGCCCTATTGGGCCAAGAAGCTCGGCAAAAGCGATCTCGTGGCCCGCCAGATTTCGGCCCGTGGCGGCACGCTCTGGTGCACGGATGCAGGCGAGCGTGTGATCCTGCGCGGAACTTGCGTGGATTACCTCAAGGGTGAGATTGAGATTTAAGGGACTCCTCCTTTTTTCTATTCCTCCCCCCTCAAGGGGGAGGGCTAATTGGCTGCTTCAAAAGGTCATTTGACAGGCCCTCCCCGGAGGCATATATCCCGCGTCGGGCCACCTCTCCCCACCGAGAGGCTCCTATCTGGAAGGATAGATCACATGACTGCTGCAACGCGTCCCGGCACACGTCCGGCCAATCCGTGCTTTTCTTCTGGTCCCTGCGCCAAGCGCCCGGGCTGGACCCTCAAAAATCTTGAAGAAGCTGTTCTCGGTCGGAGCCATCGCTCCAAGCCGGGCAAGTCGCGTCTGGCCATGTCCATCGACAAGACCCGCGCTGTTCTCGGCATTCCCGCAGACTACCGTATCGGCATTGTGCCGGCGTCGGACACGGGCGCTGTCGAAATGGCGCTCTGGTCGTTGCTCGGTGCGCGCGGCGTTGACATGCTCGCCTGGGAAAGCTTCGGTTCGGGCTGGGTTGGCGATGTTGTCAAACAGCTGAAGCTGAAAGACGTGCGCAAGCTTGAAGCCGGGTACGGCAAGCTGCCCGATCTTTCCACCGTCAATTTCAAAAATGACGTCGTCTTCACATGGAACGGCACGACCTCCGGCGTGCGTGTGCCCAATGGCGACTGGATTGCAGCTGACCGCGAAGGTCTGACGATCTGCGATGCGACGTCTGCCGCTTTCGCGCAGGACCTGCCTTGGTCCAAGCTCGATGTCACCACCTTCTCATGGCAGAAGGCGCTGGGTGGCGAAGCCGCGCATGGCATTATCGTGCTTAGCCCGCGTGCCGTTGAACGTCTAGAGACATATGTGCCTGCATGGCCAATGCCCAAGATTTTCCTTATGACCAAGGGCGGCAAGCTCATCGAAGGCATCTTCAAGGGTGAGACGATCAACACGCCGTCCATGCTCTGCGTTGAAGATTATATCGATGCACTGGACTGGTCTGAATCCATCGGTGGTCTGAAGTCTCTCGTTTCGCGTGCCAATGGCAATGCCGCTGTCATCGCCGAATGGGTGGAGCGTACAGACTGGGTTGATTTCCTCGCAGAGGATGTGAACACACGTTCTAATACATCGGTCTGCCTCAAGGTTGTCGATCCCGCCATCACCGCACTTGATGATGACGCACAGGCGGCCTTCGCCAAGAAGCTTGCGGACCTTCTCGACAAGGAAGGCGTCGCTTATGACATTGGCGGCTATCGCGATGCGCCTGCCGGTCTTCGTATCTGGGCTGGTGCCACGATCGAGAATGACGACATGCGGGCCTTGATGCCCTGGCTCGATTGGGCCTTTGCCGAAGCCAAGGCCGCGCTCTAAGCGACCTCGCTCATATCAAGCAAAAATTGTGGCTCCTTTCCCTCGTGTCGAGAGGAGCCACATCATCCCATTCCATACTGGAGGCTTCCATGCCCAAAGTTCTGATTTCCGACAGCCTGTCCCCCGCCGCCGTGCAGATTTTCAAAGATCGCGGCATCGACGTTGACGTCAAAGTCGGTCTCGACAAAGACGAACTCATCAAGATCATCGGCGATTACGATGGTCTGGCCATCCGTTCGGCCACCAAGGTCACGCCCGCTGTGCTTGATGCTGCAACGAAGCTGAAAGTTGTGGGTCGCGCCGGTATCGGTGTCGATAATGTCGATCTGCCTGCCGCCACAGCCAAGGGCGTCATCGTGATGAATACGCCTTTCGGCAATTCCATCACCACAGCCGAACATGCCATCGCCATGATGTTTGCGCTCGCCCGCGATCTGCCGCAGGCCAGTGCCTCCACACATGCCGGCAAGTGGGAAAAGTCCAAGTTCATGGGCGTTGAAGTCACCGGCAAGACGCTGGGCGTCATCGGTTGCGGCAATATCGGTGGCATCGTCGCCGAACGTGGCATCGGCCTGCGCATGAAGGTTATCGCTTTCGATCCGTTCCTCACACCGGAACGCGCTGAAGACCTCGGCGTTGAAAAAGTCGAACTCGACGAGCTGCTCGCACGTGCCGATTTCATCACGCTGCACACGCCGATGACACCGCAGACCAAGAATATCCTCAACGCCGCCAATCTCGCCAAGACCAAGAAGGGCGTGCGCATCATCAATTGCGCCCGTGGTGGCCTGATCGTTGAAGCCGATCTCAAAGCCGCGATTGAAAGCGGTCATGTGGCCGGTGCAGCACTCGACGTGTTCGAAGTGGAACCCGCCAAGGAAAACATCCTGTTCGGCATGGAGCAGATCATTGCCACGCCACATCTTGGTGCCTCCACCAATGAAGCGCAGGAAAATGTGGCGCTTCAGGTGGCCGAACAGATGTCGGACTACCTGCTGGACGGCGCGATCACCAATTCGGTCAATGTGCCTTCCATCTCCGCGGAAGAAGCTCCCAAGCTCACACCCTTTGCCGAGCTTGCACAGCAGCTTGGTTCCTTTGCCGGTCAGCTGACCGAAGAAGGCATCACGGAAGTGACGCTGGAATTCGAAGGTGACGTTGCCCAGATGAACACGCGCGTTCTTACCAATGCCGCGTTGACGGGTCTCCTGAAGCCGCAGCTTGAAGATGTAAACACCGTGTCGGCTCCGGTCATTGCCAAGGAACGCGGCATTCAGGTTTCGGAAGTGAAGCGCGAACAGCGCGGCGCATACGAAACCTATATCCGCCTCACGGTCAAAACTGAAAAGCGTGAAAAATCTGTCGCAGGCACAGTCTTCTCCGGTGGCAAGCCGCGTCTCATCCAGATCAAGGGTGTGAACATGGAAGCCGCTCTGGGCAAGCACATGCTCTATGTGACGAACCAGGACAAGCCCGGTTTCATCGGTGCGCTGGGCACGGTTCTGTCCAAGGCCTCGATCAACATCGCCAATTTCAACCTCGGCCGCGAAGCCGCAGGCGGCGATGCCATCTGCCTCGTCGAAGTGGACAGCACAGTGCCTGCCGCCGTGCTCGCCGAAATTCAGGCTCTGCCGCATGTCGTGCAGGCCAAAGCACTGGATTTCTGATCTCAGGCTTTATCGGCAAAACAAAACGGCGCTCCATCGGGGTGCCGTTTTTTGTTGGTTTCTACAATTAGAGTTATCGACCAGTCAAAGGCTACTACCTCAATTTATGACAAGACGTTTCTATTAGGAAGAGTTTGAACTTCGTTTTTTGTCACAGCGAATCTTCTTCAACCATTCTTCGAAATGGATGGGGAATGGATTTGGCGGGTTCCTTTGTTGCGTTTCGTAAATAGTCCGTCACGCTTTTACGTAGCTTGTTCGCCCAATCAGGTTCCCGAATATCGTATATAATGACGCGAAGATGACGTAGGTCGAAAGGCACGTCATCGACCTCTGATGCTGTAAATATGACTGGTTTTTTGGCGGCATGAGATAGCCCTAGTTCGTAGAAGACATTGGGATTTTTTCCAGAGAGATCCGCTACTAATAGCTTTGCTTTTTCGATTTGTTCCCAAATTTGTTCAACGACACTCCCTGTGTGGAATAGTTCATCGGCACGAATGGGCTCGAATCCGGCTTCCTTTATCGCAGGCACATAAATTTCTTTGTAATACAGATCAAACCACGGACCAAACGGCATCATGACGAAGCAAGTGTCCAAAAATTCGCGAGGACGTATGTTTTTCCCGCTACTGGATGTTGCAACAGCCTCAATGTGCATTTCTTCAGTGGCGATAGAGTTGTCCGTAGATACTTTTTCCGATGGTAGAGATGCGTTGAATGATCTTACGTATCTAATGTTTTCTAAAAATATCTTGGCAAACGTACCTACTCGGTCACGTGGGATGTTGAATTCACGAGTAAGAGTGTTCAGAAAAAACTCATCTTCTGGAATATGTTTTCCATTATAAAAATTATACACATCCGAAAAGTCATTCACATTCAAGAATGCCGATAAAAGAGCTTTTGCTCGCTGAGTAGGGGAGCTTGGAGCAACGACGTCTTGTCCGAGCGGGGCGAGGCTTATGGTTGAACTTGCTCCTGAACCGGAGACAAGACCGTACAAGTTTGCGGATCTAAGCTGATTTGTAAATCGCCAGTCGGTGGCTAGATTGAATCCGATCGCATTTGCGAGTTGTTTGGCGGGCATTGGATTTCCCGCATATTTTTCTTCAATCGCTTGCGTGATCCGAATAGCATCTTCCAGCGTATTTTTAGGAAAGGTCCAAACGGCCCCTTTGCTACCAGAATTAGGCCCTGGAGCCTTTGGTATTTTTCTTGAAGAAAGGTTCTTTTTACTTGAAGGGGAAGTTTTTCTAGCCATTTCATTGTCCTCGTACGGAGAACTGAAAACTCTACCCTAATGAGTCTAAGTTACCAAAACTCTTTTGTTCCAAGAGTTGTCGTATGTAGTATTTGGTTTTTGGAAGGTGGGTTTCGGCTCTATTTATGTTCTTAATCTTGAGAAGCCAGTCTGAATTTAGTTTGTTCAGAATATTTTCTTGATGCCAATGATTTGTATTAAACTCTCAACGTCTGATCATGTTTGATTCATCAGATTATCTCTGTTCTTTCTTCTCTCGCTCGGAGTGGGCCTAGTTTTCGTTTCCGTTCTTGCATTTCGGAATGCGTAATCCGTCCGGCAGTTTCGTCTTCTCGTCGCCGCAGGCCAATGCCAGTTGTTCATTGCTCAGGCCGAAGGCGCGGGTGAAGTCAGCGCCTGACAGATTTGCCCCGCGAAAATCGACACCGCGCAGAAAGGCGAAGCGGAAGATCGCGCCGCGCGCATCCGTATCGCGGAAGGTCACGCCACTGACAAATTCGATCAGGCGGAAATTCGCGCCCACCAGTTTCGCGCCGGTAAAGTCGGCACCGGCCAGCAGGGTCGCATCCATGCGGGCATAGGACAGGTCCACGCCTTTCAGATTGGCTTTGCGAAAGTCGCCGCCTGCCGCATTGGCCCCGCGCATGTCAGCGCCTTCCAGATTGGCGCGTGTCAGAAGCGTGCCGGACAGTTCCGCGCCTGCCAGTTTGGCCTGCCGCATATCCGCGCCTTGCAGGCTTGCGAGCCGCAAATAGGAACCGTTGAAATTTGCGCCCGCCAGCGTGCAGTTGCGGCAGGTGAGCAGGGTCTTGAAGGCGTCGGCCTTCATGGAATTGACGAGTTTCCCATCCACGGGGGGCAGTTTTTCTTCGCTCGCTTCCAGCGCTTCGCCAATCGCTTCCACAGGTTGGGCAGGCGGGGGAGGTGGCACCAGTTCGGCTTCCAGCACGGCAAGGCTGCGCGGGTTCTGGAAGGGTGGCGGTGGCTCGGCATAGCGGTTGGCCGCGCCAAGCGTCAGCAACAGATGGAAGCAGAAAGACAGCACCACAGTGGTGATAAAGGCGTCGATCCCCCCTTCGCTGGCCTCTTCGGCGTTCAGCGGGTCCGGCACATTCATGGGCATGGCGAGCGACATGGGCGGATCAGTCGTAAATTGGAAATACCATTAGTGTTGATCTAGCCGGTTTTGTCTCCTTTTGCCAAGCCGCTCCGCAAATCTTGCATAGCTCGCGAAGCTACCCTGATCTTCTTGCGGTAAGACGGGCTTCCTTTTTGAGCTATGTTTGCTATCGCTTGATGTGCGGATGCCTGATTTTGACGGAACAAAGAATGCTTTTGACCCGGCGCCACAGCTTGAAACTGGGCATTGCGGCCTTCCTGTCGAGCCTTGCTGGCAAAGCCGCAGCGCAGGAAATGCTTGGGGCCAAAGTGATTGTGGTGGGGGCAGGCATTGCCGGCCTTTCCGCAGCTAAGTTGCTTCAGTCTCAAGGCGCGGACGTCGTGGTGTTGGAGGCGGGCGAGCGTATCGGCGGGAGAATACGAACCGATATGTCTCTTGGTGCGCCGTTTGAATTTGGCGCGGGTTGGATACATGGACCAAGCAGCGAAAATCCGGTTCAAAAACTTGCCGACAGGATAAAAGCCCCTCGCTTTGTCACGGATGATGACAGTCTTGAAGTCTTTGACCGGCAAGGGCGGGCGCTGACGGGTGCTGAATATGACCGTCTTGATGCCATGTATGAAAGGTTGGAGCGCAAGTTCGATAGTCTGGAGAGTTGGGATAAGCGCAGCTTGCGTGCGGCAATCGAAGATATGGTGCCCGATATGTTGAACGATCCGCTCGGGTTGTGGCTGATCTCGTCAGTGGCGGAGTTTGATATTGGTGCAGGTATTGAAGATATCTCCGCCGCCAATGCCTTTCTGGACAAGGCGTTTGACGGGGCGGATGTGATCCTGACCCAAGGCTACGACACAATTCTGGCCCCGCTGGCTGACGGAATAGATATTCGTCTCAATACCCGCGTGTCGCGGATTTCTTATGGAGACGACGGTGTTGATGTTGACGGTGTGGTCGCGGATTACGTTGTGTGTGCGGTGCCTTTGGGTGTGTTGAAGACTGGCAAGATCGTCTTTGATCCTCCCTTGCCCGATGCCGTTCAGGATGCTGTAGACGCAATCGGCTTTGGCACCGTCACCAAAATTGCGCTCAAGTTTGATGCGCGGTTCTGGGATCTGGAAACACAGTATTTCGGCATGATGACCGAGCCCAAAGGGCGGTGGAACTATTGGTTGAATTACCGCACGTTCAGCAACGAGAATATTCTTCTCGGCCTGTCGGTTGGCCAATATGCGCCAGTTGCCGACAGGATGAGCCAAGAGGAAATGACGGAAGACGCGTTGAATGTGCTGCGCTCTGTCTGGGGCGGGGCGGTTCCGGCCCCTCAAGCGGTTTTGAGCACGCATTGGTCTGTCTATCCAGACTTTAAGGGGGCCTATTCCTTCCCGCAGGCGGGAGGCTCCATTGCGCAATTCAGACGTTTTGAAAAGCCGATTTCAAGCCGTTTGTTCATGGCGGGTGAGCACACGATCTTCGAATATCATAGCACCACCCATGGGGCCTTGCTCTCGGGGCGACGGGCAGGAACGGCCATTGCGGAAGTCTGGCGCCGGAGATGAATTGTGGCAGGGAGAGGCTCATTTGCTGGGGCGGACTTCTTTGCGGCCATTCGTCTCTTTCCTTCTGGGGCTCAATCCGGTAGACAATGCGAAAGCTCCCGGCTGAAAGGCCCAAGGGGGCTTTTGGCTTGTTTGGGCCGCCTCGCGGCCAACCTTAAGGCATTGAAATCATGGCGAATGTAGCGGTTGTCGGCTCTCAGTGGGGCGACGAAGGCAAGGGCAAGATTGTGGACTGGCTGTCGGAGCGCGCCGATGTGGTGGTGCGCTTTCAGGGCGGGCACAATGCGGGCCATACGCTTGTCATTGATGGCGTCACCTACAAGCTCTCGCTGCTGCCCTCGGGCATTGTTCGCCCCGGCAAGCGCTCCATGCTGGGCAATGGCGTTGTGCTGGACCCCTGGGCCTTTGTGAAGGAAGTCGAGGCGATTGCCTCCAAAGGCGTGAAGGTCACGCCTGAAAATCTCTGCATCGCCGAGAATGCGGCGCTCATTCTGCCTGTTCACCGCGAATTGGACGAAATGCGCGAAAACGCCAATTCGGGCGTCAAGATCGGCACGACCAAGCGCGGCATTGGTCCGGCTTACGAGGACAAAGCAGGTCGGCGCGCCATTCGCGTCATCGATCTGGCCGATCCCGACACGCTGGCGCTGAAAGTGGAGGGCTTGCTTGCCCATCACAATGCGCTGCGTCGCGGCAACCGGCTGGAAGAATTTGAAGTCGCGCCGCTTGTCGAAATGCTCAAGGAGATCGCGCCGCGCATTCTGCCTTTCGCAGCACCTGTCTGGCGTCTGCTGGATGAAGCCAAGCGCAAGGGCGAGCGTATTCTGTTTGAAGGTGCGCAAGGCACCATGCTCGATATTGATCATGGCACCTATCCGTTTGTCACCTCGTCCAACACAGTGGCCGGTCAGGCTGCGGCAGGCGCGGGCGTCGGCCCGGGTGCCATCGGCTATGTGCTCGGCATCACCAAGGCTTATACGACACGCGTTGGCGAAGGCCCGTTCCCGACCGAACTGACCGACGAAACCGGCCAGCGTCTCGGCGAGCGTGGTCATGAATTCGGCACGGTCACAGGTCGCAAGCGTCGCTGTGGCTGGTTCGATGCGGTCATGGTGCGTCAGGCCATTAAGACCGGCGGCATCACAGGCATCGCGCTGACAAAGCTCGATGTGCTGGACGGTTTTGACGAGCTCAAGGTCTGCGTTGCCTATGAAGTTGATGGCAAGCGCCTTGATTATTTTCCGGCGGGCATGGATGCGCAGGGCAAAGTGACCCCCATCTATGAAACGCTGGAAGGCTGGTCCGACAGCACGCAGGGCGCGCGCTCATGGGCGCAGCTTCCCGCCGCCGCCGTCAAATATGTGCGCTATCTGGAAGAGCTGATCGAAGCGCCTGTGGCTCTTCTGTCCACTTCGCCCGACCGCGAAGACACGATCCTGATGACGGACCCGTTCGAGGATTGATCTTTCTCTTCTTCTTTTGACGTTTTGAAAACCGGAATGCCGGGCTGTTCATCGCAGTCCGGCATTTTCATATGTGTGGCGCAGGCCAGAATTAACCTGATCTTTACTATGATTTTGCACTCTCGCCCCATCTCCACTGGGCAAATTGGGCGCTTGTCATGCTGGCTGTTTACGATCTCGCGGTATCGCCGCCGACATTCGATTTTGTAGGCTTTCTTGCGGCTGCCGAGCGTTTTCGTCTGCGTAAGGGCACCAAGAATTTTACCATTGCCATTGTCAGCGGGCCGAATGGCGGGTTCCGTCAGGATGATCTGCCGCCGCACGATCCGGCTGTGCGTCGCATGATGCTCGATAATGTGGTCAAGCCCATGTGCCGTCTGCTGCCATCCTGCTCGGAGGTCGTGGAGCTGACACGCGATGAGGCCTTGGTGCGTCTGGCAGGCGAGAGCGTTATTTTTCCTTCGGGCTACAAAGCCGAGCAACCCAAATCTCATTACGGCACCGTGCATATCGTGCGGGCCTGCCGCGCGAAGGTTCTGCCTTTCGTGGTTGATGGTGTGACGCCCGATCCCGATCTCGTCACGATCACATTGCGTCAAAGCACCTATTGGCCGACGCGCAATAGCAATATAGCCGAGTGGCTCAAAGTCGCGCATGCCTTGCGCGCGCGCGGCAAGCGTGTGGTCTTTGTGCCGGATGCTGAAGGCGACGGGTCAGAGCTTGAAGGCTTCGAGATCGACCGGCTCGCCTCCACCGATCTCATTCATCGCGCTAGGCTGGCTGCGTCGGCTTCGCTCAATCTTGCCATTAATAATGGTCCCGTCTGGATGCTCGCACTGATGCCGCAGGTCACATCCATGCTGTTCAAAATGATATCGCCCGACGCACCTGCCGTCAGCCCGCTCTTTTTCAAGACGCATGAATTGCCGGTCGGTACACAGATGGGCCGGGCCAATCACAAGATCGTCTGGGAAGACGATAATGCCGAGACAATTCTGGCCGCTATCGACGAAGGTTTTCCCGATAGTGCCAAAAGCGCGGCTTGATAGATTTCATATCGCCAATAAAAACCCGCGACGGAAGACTGTCGCGGGTTTGTTGTTATTTGTTTGCAGCGTGTGCCTTACATGACGGCGGGTACTGCCACCAGCAATGTGCCGGATGTCACGACCGCATAGGCCATCATGATCGTGCCGACAAGGGCGACAGCCCAGACGATGGTGCGGATCGAAATGAAGGTCCAGCCTGCCAGATAGACAATGGCGTGTGCCAGACGACCGGCGAGAAACAGCTGGGCGGCCAGAACCGTTGTGCTGGAATGGATGCCGGCGAGATGGGCCGGAATGGCAATGGCCGAGAAGACCAAGAGCTGTTCCAGCAGGTTCATATAGGCGCGTTTTGCGCGACCCTTGAAGCCTTCGCCCGAAGGCTGGTCTTCGCGGTTACCCACGCCCCATGCCTGGCCCATGGCCGTGACATTGGAGGCGGCGGAAATAATGATCAGTACAAGCAGCAATATGCCGCTATATGCGATGGCGCTCAGTTCTACAGTCATGGCGTTTTTCCCCTTTTGCCCGGAGCCTCATTTCCGCACAAAAAAGCGAATCGGACCCCTCGACGCCAGATTACTCCGAAATGGCGCGTTGAGCACCGTCAGGCATGGGCAATCCAGCCGCGCCAGGTGAAAGCCGCGTAGAATAGTGCAGGGTCCGCAAAGCCGCTTTCACGCATAATATCTTCATCCCGTTCCGGATCGAAAAGGCTCAAATTGGCACTCACCGCATCGCGGGCACCGTTTGCCTGTTCAGGGTCGGCGCCTGCCGCTATGGCAAAGGCGGCATAGCGGTTGAGCCAGATTGGTCTTTGCACGGCATCTTGCGGAAAGCTGCTATGCGCGGCCACAAAGGGGGCGCCGGGTTTGAGGCGTTGGTGGATCGCATGCAGCGTTTTTATCCGTGTCGGTGCATCCAGAAAATGCAGTGTCAGCAGGCAGGTTGCGGCATCGAATGGGCCTTTGGGCGCATCCTCGATATAGCCATGCACCAGTTCCACACGGTCCATAAGTGATCCAAGCGTGCGCTCTGCCAGATCGAGCATGGCCCGAGCAGGGTCAATACCGACGAAACGCCAGCCGGGATGGGCGGTGGCGAGTGTTTTGATTTCCATACCTCCGCCAGCGCCCAGCACAAGCACACGGGCATCGTCCGGCGCGGCCTCCGCCAGAAGGATCGATGTCATGGCGCGCATCGCGTCGATGCCGGGCATGAAACGTGGCGGTCCTTCATGATAATTCGCAATGGCCGCAGCGTCGGAAAAAGATTTGATGAAATCGACAGTGCCTGTCTTTTCTTCAGTGCTCATGAACCAGACCCTTTTTGCGGTTGGGGTGTACGCGTGCGAGGCGCATGCGAAAATCAGCGTGCAATGTCTTTAATGTGACTTCGCCAAAGCGTTTGAGAAGCAGTGTCTCTGCTTCCTGAAAACTGTTTGCCAGCGCGGCATTGACAGCTTGTTCGACCAGACAGTCAGGCGCATCTGTCCGGTTGTCGATTGCCAGTAGCACCGGACTGCCAATGGCCTCATAGACATCGCGCAAAGTAATGTCGTCGAGGTCGCAGGCGAGGATCCAGCCACCGCCATGGCCCTTTTCCGATCTTACAAATCCGCGCTCCCGCAAGCCGCTCAATATCCGCCGGATGACAACCGGATTGGTCTGCATCGCGCGGGCGAGGGTCTCGGATGTGGATGGCCCCTCATGCTCGGCCATATGCAGCAGAACATGGAGGATACCTGATAAGCGGCTGTCTCTTTTCATGTAACTTATATAGTTACGTGTTCGGACAAGTGCAAGCCCATCATGTGATGTGGCTTGTGAAACCCGATTTTTTAGCGTGCGTTGATGAGGCTTGCCGCTTCCCGCATCAGCCGTATTGTCTTTTCGGCTGCGGGTTCGGATTTGGCCAGCGCTGCTGCCTGTCCCGACCAGAGCTGCATGAATTCAGCGCGGTTCGCTTTGCCGCTTGCCGCGATCAGCGGTGCGGCCAGCGCGCGCTGGGTGGGGAAGGGCGCGGCGTTTTCTTCCACTGCATGCAGTTCTTCGGTGAAGCGGTTTCGGATTGCGCGGGCAGGGCGGCCGGAAAAGAGTTTGGTCACCACCGTGCCATGGTCGGAGACTTCCGCGAGTGCTTTGCGGTGCAGCGGGTGCATCTGCGTTTCAGGGCACATGAGGTAAGCCGTGCCCAGTTGCACACCATCCGCGCCCAGCATGGCGGCGGCGGCAATGCCGCGTGCATCGCCAATGCCGCCTGCGGCGATCACCGGCACGCTGACAGCGTCCACCACTTGCGGCACCAGCGCCATTGTGCCGACCGTGCCGAGGTCCACATGATCGAGAAACGTACCGCGATGCCCGCCTGCCTCATGGCCTTGCGCGACAATCGCGTCGGCGCCGCCATGTTCCAGCGCGCGGGCCTCTGCCGCCGTTGTCGCGCATCCCAGCACGATGATGCCGCGTTGTTTGATGGCCTTCACAGCATCGGCGCTTGGCAGGCCAAAGTGAAAGCTCGCCACTTTGGGCGATAGCTCCAGCAATTGCGTCAGTGCCGCGTCGTTGAAAGCAGGGGCTGGTGATTTGGGGGCTGGCACATCACCCAGCCCCATATCGTCATAAAGCGGCTTCAGCGCAGCCTGTATTGCGGCGGCATCAAACCCGTCCAACTCGGGTTCATCATGCACAAAGTAATTGAGGTTGAACGGCTTGTTCGTCTGTGCTTTCAGCGCGGCCACGGCCTCATTGAGTTGCATCTCGTTCATCATCGCCACACCTAGCGATCCCAGACCGCCCGCATTGCAGACTGCGGCGGCCAGTTCCGGCGTTGCAGCACCCGCCATGGGGGCCTGAATGATGGGAAGCTCGATGCCGAGCAACTCTGTGAGGCGATTTGAAAATGTCATCGAACTATCCTTTCTCGTCATTGCGAGGAGCGAAGCCACGCGGCAATCCAGTCAGTGCTAACGGCGGCGAAAGACTGGATTGCTTCGCTGGCGCTCGCAATGACGAAAATCGCAGGACGTCCCTTTACCTCATCTCCTCAAAGAGTCACACTGCCTCAAATTCCGAGGGGGGCCGACGCAATCGGCTGAGATGGACCTGATGCCGGTTCCACCACCCTTAGAACCTGATCCGGGTCATGCCGGCGAAGGGACGGGAGTATTTGTGTTCAGTTCGCGCCCCCGCTCTCATTCCGTCATGGCCCAATGCCTTGGGAGGGTAGAATGTTTGCTTGGCGCATTGTGGCTGTTTTGCTCGGCTCCACCTTGATGATCGGCGAGTTGATCCGCAGTTGGGGCATGGAGCGTCCGCTCGTTTTCGTGCTCGATGATTTTTGCATTGGCATTCCGCTCGTCGTCACCGCTTGGCTCATGTCGAAAGACACAAAATCCCGTCGCGCCGCCTTTGCGGGCGCGTGGGGTGCAACGGCTGGCATGCTCTATCCCAGTTTCTTCGGCAAGCTCGTCGAGCAAGATGCGGGTGCCGCCGCCACCAACATTCCTTTTCACACGCTGACAGCGATCATCGGGCTTCTTTTCGCTCTGTCGCTGGCTGGCCTCGTTGCCAGCGTCGCGCTCAAAAGCGCAAACCCGGAGTAACCCCCATGAATATCATTGCCCCCAAAACCCTGCCATTGGGCGAAATCACCACCGGCCCGCTGCCCGCGAGCACAAAAATTTTCACATCGCCTGTCGGCTTTGACGATGTGAAAGTGCCGTTCCGCGAAATCAGCTTGCATGAAAGCGCCAAGGAGCCGCCGGTTCGCGTTTATGACACGTCAGGCCCCTACACAGACCCGACCGTCAAGATCGATCTGGAAGCGGGTCTTCCCCGCACGCGTGAGGCGTGGATTGCAGCGCGTGGCGATACGGAGGTTTATATCGGTCGTGATGTGAAGCCGGAGGACAATGGCAATGTCGGCGACAAGCATCTCGCTCGCGCCTTTCCGATTGTGAATAACCCGCGCAAAGGCAAGCCGGGTCGTCCCGTCACGCAATATGAATATGCCAAAGCGGGCATCGTCACCGCCGAAATGGCCTATATCGCAGAGCGCGAGAATATGGGTCGCAAGGAAGCGCTGGCAAATGCCGCGCATAAGCTGGCAGAAGGCGAGAGCTTCGGCGCCAATGTGCCGGAATTCATCACGCCCGAATTTGTCCGTGACGAAGTGGCCGCTGGTCGCGCCATTATTCCGGCCAATATCAATCACCCCGAATTGGAGCCGATGATCATTGGTCGTAACTTCCTCGTGAAGATCAACGCCAATATCGGCAATTCTGCCGTCTCGTCATCGGTCGCCGAAGAAGTGGACAAGATGGTCTGGGCCATTCGCTGGGGCGCGGATAATGTCATGGACCTTTCAACAGGCCGCAACATTCACAACACGCGTGAATGGATCGTGCGCAATTCGCCGGTGCCCATCGGCACTGTGCCGATCTATCAGGCTTTGGAAAAAGTCGATGGCATCGCCGAAAATCTCACATGGGAGGTTTATCGTGACACGCTGATCGAACAGGCCGAGCAGGGCGTCGATTATTTTACCATCCATGCCGGTGTGCGTCTGGCCTATGTGCCGATGACCGCCAAGCGCGTCACGGGCATTGTCTCGCGTGGTGGTTCCATCATGGCCAAATGGTGCCTCTCGCATCACAAAGAGAGTTTCCTCTATACGCATTTCGAAGAGATTTGCGACATCATGCGTCAGTATGACGTCTCCTTCTCATTGGGCGATGGTTTGCGCCCCGGTTCCATTGCCGATGCGAATGATGAAGCGCAGTTTGCCGAGTTGGAAACTTTGGGCGAGCTCACGCAAATCGCGTGGGCCAAGGGCGTGCAGGTCATGATCGAAGGGCCGGGCCATGTGCCCATGCACAAGATCAAAGTCAATATGGACAAGCAGCTCAAGCATTGCGGCGGTGCGCCGTTTTATACGCTTGGGCCGCTGACGACCGACATCGCGCCGGGTTACGACCACATCACATCGGGCATCGGTGCCGCCATGATCGGCTGGTTCGGTTGTGCCATGCTTTGCTATGTCACGCCCAAGGAGCATCTGGGTCTGCCCAATCGCGCTGACGTCAAAGAAGGTGTCATCACCTATAAGATCGCGGCCCATGCGGCGGATTTGGCCAAGGGTCATCCGGCAGCGCAGATGCGTGACGATGCATTGTCACGCGCGCGGTTCGAATTCCGTTGGGAAGACCAGTTCAACCTCTCGCTGGACCCTGAACGTGCCAAGGAATTCCACGACCAGACCTTGCCGAAAGACGCTCACAAGGTCGCGCATTTCTGTTCCATGTGCGGCCCGAAATTCTGCTCCATGAAAATCACGCAGGATGTGCGCGACTATGCCGAAAGCGGCATGGCGGAAATGGCCACGGAGTTCAAAAATTCCGGCGGCGAGATCTATCTCGAAGAAGGCCGCGACGCGGTGAAGGCCTCAAACGCCGCTTTAGGCAAACGCGAAAACCCGATCCCGTAATCTTTCTTACCTCCCCCCTTGAGGGGGAGGTCGGATCGCGCTTGCGATCCGGGAGGGGGG
>TARA_R110000824_G_scaffold45454_1_pt1 | contig 46348 bp, 42 predicted proteins | sample TARA_R110000824 | Tara Oceans TARA_R110000824 (sample SAMEA4397747) | marine metagenome | biome: Polar Biome; feature: [MES] marine water layer (ENVO:01000295) within the mesopelagic zone...; material: water (ENVO:00002006), including particulate matter (ENVO:01000060) such as......
ACTACAAAAACGTATGCTGGCCCTATATAGTAGAAGGGAAGGCAATTGCCTGATTAATTGTCAGGGGTAATTTTTTACGATGACAAGGATTGAAGGATGTTTAAATCAAAATTATGGACGGTAACGGCACTGGCTGCAGCGCTTGCCTTGGCGGGTTGTGCGGACGCTCAGAATAACCCTAAAACAACAGGCGGGGCGATTATCGGCGGTATCGGCGGCGCGCTGCTTGGCTCCGCATTTGGTAAAGGAACCGGACGGCTCGTTGCTGTTGGTGTTGGCACGCTTGCCGGCGCGATGATCGGGAGTGAGGTCGGCAAGTCGCTGGATGCGGCAGACCGCGCGGCGATTGACCGCGCCGAGAGACAGGCAACGACCGCCCCGATGGGACAGACGATTACCTGGAACAATCCCGACAGCGGAAATTCCGGATCGATCACACCGGTACGGGATGGCAACCATGTGGATGGCCGCTATTGCCGCGAATTCCAGCAGACCGTTGAAATCGGCGGTAAGCTTGAAAAGGGATACGGTACGGCCTGTCGCCAGCCGGACGGTTCCTGGCAGATCATGAGTTAAATGACAGGAGAAGGGGCGGCCCGCTGTTCTGGCAATATGGCAGGGGAAGGGTCGATCAGCAGTATATATGAAACGGATTGAGCTTTTCATGGCGGCGCTGACGGCGGCGCTTCTGGTGTCGTCAGCGCTTGCCCCTCTCTCCCGCGCCGGGTTTCAGGAAGGGGTCGAGGCCTATGAGGCCAAGGACTATATGGCCGCCTTCGAGGAATGGCTGCCGCTGGCCCAGAAAAATGATCCGGCGGCGATGCGTAATATTGGACATATGTACCGCCGTGGCCTAGGCGTGCCGCAGGATTTCGCCAAGGCCATGACCTGGTACAAGCGCGCGGCGACCATCGGTTTCGACCGGGCGCAGGCCAATGTCGCGGGCATGTATCTCGCCGGGGAAGGGGTTAAACAGAATTACTCCCAGGCGGCCAACTGGTTCGCCCGCGCGGCGCAGCAGGGGCATGTCATCTCGCAATATAACCTGGCGCTGCTGCTGGAAAACGGCCTCGGTGTCAGGAAGGATGAGCGCATGGCGCTCGGCTGGTTCGAACTGGCGGCCAAGGCCGGGCATCCCGGAGCCGCGAAAAGAGCGGCGGAACTGACCGCCGAATTCAAGACCCGCGATCCCATCACCGCTGATATGTCGTCGGAACCGGTGGCAGTGACCGCCACGGCTGACGACGCGGAAACGGACGTCAGCACGCAATCCGCGGCTGAAGACGCAAAGGCCGGGGCGGAAACGGCTGCACCTGCGGAAACGGAAACTCCAAAAACCGAAGCAACGGCAACCCCGGCGCAATCGGAAACTGTCGCGGCAGCGCCCGCCGCGGAGACGACAGCCGCGTCATCGGGACAAGGGGTGCAGAAGAAAGGCTTCTATGAGGCCCTGCGCTCTCTGGTAACGAAGGATACGCCTGAAGCAAGTGCGCCGCAACCGGCCGCCCCGGCGGAACCGTCCCCGACGGTCGCCACGGCAACACCGACGGATAAGGCCACCTCGGATGCCATAGAGCCCGCCACCTCCGGTGCGGTTACCCGTGCGGAGGAACCGCCGACCCCGGCAGTGAAGCCGGCGCCTGAGCCTGCGGACAAACCGGCGGTCGCCGAAGCACCAAAAGAAACTATGACGGTTGCCTCAAATCCGGCCCCCGCGGCGGCGGAACCGGCCCCGGCACCCGCACCCACAACGTCGGCGCCCGCCGCACCCGGATCGGGCCTCAGCCTCGCGGAAAAGATGGAAATGGCCGATCTCGCCTATTCATTGCAGCAATATCAGCAATCCCTCGGCATCTGGGCCCCGCTCGCCGCCGAGGGCAATGCGATGGCGCAATACCGCCTGGGAGTCCTCTTTAACAGCGGGCAGGGGGTCCCGGTGGACCGCGTCCGGGCCTATTACTGGTGGGACAAGGCAAGAAGCAATGGCTCCACCGCCGCTGCCTCGGCCATCGGCACGCTGGAACAGACCTTGACGCATCTTGAAAAAAGACAAATAGATCGTGTGAATTAGTTAAAACCTAAGGAATAAAGTCATATATACTATGAAGGACGTTAGTATTGACTGAGGCGACGCGTTTGCGTCTGACATAGCAACGAATGAAGAACTTATACAGTATACTTGGTGTTTCGAAGTCTGCGAGCCAGCAGGATATCAAATCCGCCTATCGCAAGCTTGCGAAGAAGCATCATCCGGATGCCAACCCGGGGGATACCAAGGTCGAGGAAAAATTCAAGGAAATCTCTGCTGCCTACCATATTCTGGGAGACGAGAAACAGCGCGCCCGTTATGACCGCGGTGAAATCGACGAGCATGGTCAGGAAAAAATGGGCGGGTTCCAGCAGGGGTACTGGCGCTCTGCCAGCGGCGGCAGCGGCGGCGGCGCGGCCGAGGATATCTTCTCCGAGATTTTCGGCAATTTTCGCGGCGGCGGCTTTCGCGGCCGGGTGCCGGAAAAGGGTCGGGACCGTAAATTCGCGATCGAGATAGACTTTGCCGAGGCGGCGCTTGGCGGCAAGCGGCGGCTGACCATGGGCGATGGCGGACGGACGCTCGATGTCTCCATTCCCGCCGGGGTCACCGACGGGCAGCAGATCCGCCTGAAAGGGCAGGGCGAGGAAGGTATTGCGGGCGGTCCGTCCGGTGATATCCTGATCAATGTCACCGTCCGGCCGCATAATTTCTTCCGCCGTGATGGCAAGAACATTCTTGTCGAACTGCCCATCAGCCTGCCCGAAGCGGTGTTGGGTGCCACCGTCAAGGTGCCGACCGTGGATGGGACCGTCAATCTCAAGGTGCCGGCGGGATCGAATACCGGAACGACCCTTCGTCTCAAGGGCAAGGGTATCGGCAAGACTGACCGCGGGGACCAGCTGGTGAAGCTGAAAGTTGTGTTGCCCGAGAAGCAGGACAGTGAGCTTCAGGACCTTGTGGCGAAATGGTCGGAAAAGCATGATTATGACGCGCGATCCAAGCTGAAAGCGAATTAGTCTTTTGACTGCCTTTCACAAGAGGGATAAAAAGACTGTGACAGTTTAGGGTCAAACCCTAAATACGAGAACAGTAGCGAGGGGATCAGTATGACGCAGCAGCAAGGGCTTATGGCCGGTAAGAAGGGCCTGATTATGGGGGTCGCCAATAATCATTCCCTGGCCTGGGGAATTGCCAAGACACTGCATGAACATGGCGCGGAAATCGCCTTTACATATCAGGGGGAAGCGCTCGGCAAGCGTGTGGTGCCGCTGGCCGAAAGCGTGGGGTCGGACACGGTCCTGGAATGCGACGTCACCGACGATGCCTCCATGGACGCGGTGTTCGCGGCCCTTAAGGAGAAATGGGGCAAAATCGACTATTTCGTCCATGCCATCGGCTTTTCCGACAAGACACAGCTGCGCGGTAACTTCTCCGATACGACCCGCGAGAATTTCGCCATGACCATGGATATTTCCTGCTTTTCCTTTATCGCCCTTGCCAAGCGCGCCTCGGAGCTGATGGAGAATGGCGGCAGCATGGTGACACTGACCTATTACGGGGCGGAGCGGGTTGTTCCCCATTATAATGTGATGGGTGTCGCCAAAGCGGGGCTAGAGGCGGCGACGCGTTATCTTGCCGTTGAAATGGGACGGAAGAATATCCGCGTCAATGCGCTGTCCGCCGGACCGATCAAGACGCTTGCGGCGTCAGGTATCGGTGACTTCCGCTATATCCTGAAATGGAATGAATATAACGCACCGCTCAAGCGCAATGTCACCATTGATGATGTCGGCGGATCGGCGCTCTATCTGCTGAGCGATCTTGGCGCCGGGGTGTCGGGGGAAACCCATCATGTGGATGCGGGCTATCATGTTGTCGGGATGAAGGCGGAAGACGCGCCGGACATCACCAAATAGGCCGGCATCTCCGGCACAGTATTTTTAAACGGAAGACCTTATGTCTCACAATAGTTTCGGTCACCTGTTCCGGGTGACGACCTGGGGGGAAAGCCATGGCCCCGCGCTCGGCTGCGTCATTGACGGATGCCCGCCGCTCATCGAGGTGAGCGAGGCGGAACTCCAGCACTGGATGGACCGGCGTAAGCCCGGCCAGTCGCGCTTCACAACCCAGCGCAAGGAACCCGATGCCGTCCGCATCCTCTCGGGCGTATTCGAGGGGAAGACGACGGGCACGCCGATCAGCCTGATGATCGAGAATGTGGATCAGCGGTCCAAGGACTATGGCGATATCAAGGACAAGTTCCGCCCTGGCCATGCGGATTACACCTATTATACGAAATACGGCATCCGCGACTATCGCGGCGGTGGCCGGTCCAGCGCGCGGGAAACGGCGGCGCGGGTGGCGGCGGGCGGTATCGCGCGAAAGGTGCTGGGCGAGGACATCAGGATCAAGGGCTATCTCACCCAGATCGGCGACCGGGTGATCGACCGCGCCCGCGCGGATTTTTCCGAGATTGACAATAATCCCTTCTGGTCGCCTGATCCGGGCATCGTCGAGGACTGGACGGTCTATCTTGATGCGATCCGCAAAGCGGGATCCTCCGTCGGCGCAGTGATCGAGGTTGTGGCCTCCGGTGTTCCGGCCGGACTTGGCGCGCCCATATACGGCAAGCTCGATTCCGATCTTGCCATGGCGATGATGACGATCAATGCGGTGAAGGGGGTCGAAATTGGTGATGGCTTTTCTGCCGCGTCGCTGACCGGCGAGAGCAATGCGGATGAGATGCGGGCCGGGAATGAGGGATTCCCACGCTTCTTGAGCAATCATGCGGGCGGCATCCTCGGCGGGATTTCATCGGGGCAGGATATTGTCGTTCGGTTCGCCGTGAAACCAACCTCCTCCATCCTGAAGCCGCGCGATACTGTTGATATTGAGGGCAACGAGACGGAAATCCAGACCAAGGGCCGCCATGATCCCTGCGTTGGCATCCGGGCTGTCCCGGTGGGCGAGGCGATGATGGCCTGCGTCCTTGCCGATCATCTTTTGCGTCATCGCGGCCAGAACGGTTAAACTGAAAAGCAATAACATCCAGCGAGAGGAGAGCCCCATGTCCCAGCCCAAATATGTTCACGCCCTTGATATCGAGGTGCCCGCCCGTAAGGATCTGGACGAGGGGACACGGAAATATTTCGAACTCTGCGACGAGAAGCTTGGCATGGTGCCGAACGTGCTGGCCGCCTATAGCTTCGATGCCGCCAAGCTGCGCCCCTTTTCGGACATGTATGGGGAACTGATGTTGGGGGAATCGGGCCTCTCCAAGCTGGAGCGGGAAATGATCGCGGTTGCCGTCTCCTCGGTGAACAACTGCTTTTACTGCCTGACCGCCCATGGCGCGGCGGTGCGGGAGCTGTCCGGTGATCCTGTCCTCGGGGAGCTGATGGTCATGAACTACCGCGCGGCGGAGATTTCGGCGAAACAGCGGGCCATGCTCGATTTCGCCTACAAGCTGACCAAGACCCCGAACGAGATGGAGGAAAGCGACCGTCAGGCGCTCCGCGATGCGGGCTGGACCGACCGCGATATCTGGGATATTTCGGCGACGGCTTCCTTCTATAACATGACCAACCGCATGGCCTCCGCCATCGACATGATGCCGAACCCGGAATATCACTCCCAGGCGCGGTAGGGCCCGTCCAGTTTCGTATTCTTGCGGAACAGGTCCGCCAGCAGCGTCGTCGCTGGTCCGGCAAGATCAGCCGCCGGGATGACGAGGCTGAGCGGTATCCGCATTTCCAGCCGGTCGCGGCTGTTGACAGGCTGCAAGAGGCCGCTTCTGATATCCTCTTCAAACATATGCGGCGCCAGCCAGCAGAATCCCATGCCGGACATCAGGATATCCCGTGCCTGATAAAACACGCTGACGGTCCAGCGCTGCTCCGATTTCAGCCAGCCGATAGTCGCCGGAACGGGCGTCGTCGTGCCGTCGCTGATGACAATCTGCAGGGCGCGCTGCAATTCCCGATCCTCGATCGGCGTACGGGAGGTGACAAGAGGGTTGTCCCGGTGGGCATAGGGGCGCATCGGGATGGTCAGCAGCGGCGTGCCGAAAAAACCGTGGGGAATGACCGGGGTGACGACAAGATCGGCCTTGGCGGCGGTGATCGCCTCCACCGCGCCGTTCAGGATGACGCTGTCGATCTTGAGGCGGGTATTTTCCCCGCGCGCATGAAATTCCTTGAGGATGTCCGTCAGGATGGCGCGGGGATATAACCCCTCGACCGCCAGCGTCACCTCGGTTTCCCAGCCCATCTGGGCAATCTTGGTCAGGGTTTCCAGATCCTTTGCATCCGCCAGCAATTGGCGCGAGCGCCGCCGCACCATTTCGCCGACCGGGGTGAGTCGAACCTGCTTGCCACTGACCGTGAGAAGCTTAACCCCGAGCTGTTCCTGCAGTTTCTGGATTGCATGGTGCAGGGAGGAATGGCTGCGGTTGAGCTTCTCCGCCGCGGGCAGATAGCCGCCGTGGTCAATGACGGCATTAAAGATACGCCATTGGGTAAGTGTTGCTTTATTCATGTCGAATAAATAGACAATAATACGCGAAAAAATTCAATTTATTTTCTATTCGACCAACATATATTCCGGAAATACACCATTAACCCTGTATGCGGAGTCTAGTGTCATGGAAAAACTGAACCCTTTATTTGATCTCGCCGGGCGCATATTTATGGCGCTTTTATTCATCCCCGCCGGTGCCGGCAAAATTTCCGGCTATGCGGGAACGCAGGGTTATATGGAATCGGTCGGCGTGCCGGGAATCCTGTTGCCGCTTGTGATCATCGTGGAACTTGGTGGCGGCATCGCCATTCTTCTCGGCTGGCAGACGCGCATCGTCGCCTTTCTGCTTGCCGGTTTCTGCCTCGTTTCAGCGCTGTTGTTCCACTTCCAGCCCGCAGACCAGATGCAGATGATCCTGTTCATGAAGAATATCGCCATCGCGGGCGGATTGCTGTTCCTTGTCGCCAATGGGGCCGGGGCGCTCAGCATCGACCGCTGGCGTCAGAAAAGCTGATCGATAATCATGTTTTCTAAAGGCGGCGGGGTAGCAATATCCCGCCGCTTTTCTTGATTAGGATCATGGCGCGCCGCTAATCGGAGGCTTAAACTTTCAACATGGCAAGAAAGGAGTGCGACTATGATCGTTTCTAAAAATATTACTGCTTTCGCTAGCGCCCTCGCTCTTTCGCTCGGAATGCTGGTCGGTTCTGCAGGTATGGTAGAGGCTCAGCAGACGGGTGAGCAAATTTACGGCAGTCAGATGATGACTGAGCAAGAGCGGATGGAATACCGAAATCAGATGATGAATGCCAAGACCGAACAGGAGCGCGAGCAGATCCGTATGGAGCACCACACCGAGATGCAGGCCCGCGCAAAAGAACGCGGTGTCACCCTTCCCGAAAATCCGCCCATGGGTAAGGGGATGGGCTCTGGCAAAGGCATGGGGTCTGGAATGGGAATGAAGAAAAAGGGCAGCGGCGGTTGAGGTCTGAAATCCGGCTGTGACGGTCAGCGCGTCTTCGCGGCAGCTTCGGTGAGGATATCAATCTCGGCGCCTTTCAGATGGGCATTTTCCGAGATATGGCGGCGCCAGGCGCGCGCGCCGGGGCGGCCCTGAAACAGGCCGAGCATATGGCGGGTGATGGATTTGAGCGGAACGCCTCTCGCCATTTCCCGCTCGATATAGGGGAGCATGTCCTCGACGACTTCGCGCCGCTCCGGCGCGCTGTCCTCAACGCCGTAGTAGCGGCGGTCGATCTCGGCAAGGAAATAAGGGTTCTGATAGGCCTCCCGCCCGATCATCACGCCATCGACCTGTTCAAGATGCGCGTCGATCTCTTCGCAGGTGGTGATGCCGCCGTTCAGAATGATCTCCAGCTCCGGGAAGTCATTTTTAAGCTGATAGACCCGGTCATAGTTGAGCGGCGGGATGGTGCGGTTCTCCTTGGGGCTGAGGCCGGTCAGCCAGGCCTTGCGCGCATGGATGATGAAGGTCTCGACCCCCGTCTCGGCCACTCGCTCGATAAAGGATTTGAAATAGTCATAGCTATCGAGATCGTCGATGCCGATCCGCGTCTTCACGGTGACGGGGAGGGAGGTGGCCGCCTTCATCGCCGTCATGCAGGCCGCGACCGTCTCCGGCTCCGCCATCAGGCAGGCCCCGAAGCGGCCGGTCTGCACCCGGTCGGACGGGCAGCCGACATTGAGGTTGATCTCCCGGTAGCCATAGCCCTCCGCGATTTCCGAACAGCGGGCGAGCGCTTCGGGATCGCTCCCGCCGAGCTGAAGGGCCAGCGGCTGCTCCGCCGGATCAAAGCGCAGGAACCGGTTGGCGTCGCCATGGATGATCGCCCCCGTCGTCACCATCTCCGTATAGAGCAGCGCGCGCGCGGAGATAAGGCGCAGGAAATACCGGTCATGCCGGTCCGTCCAGTCCATCATCGGCGCAATGCTTATGGTGCGGTTCAGTTTTGTCACATGTTCCTCGGTTAAGTCCTGAGCACCCATATAAGGAAAACGGCCGGACGATAAAAGAAAAAATGGTGCCTGTGCGAGCGTGATGGCCGACTATGCCCTCTCTATAAACTACCAATACCGTTGGTAATACGCTTTAAAATGCCCCATACCTCATCGTCCATGCCGCTGTTTCTGACGGTGGCGAGGATTTTTATGTATTTGTATTCGTACCGAGCCCATTTTCGCAAGCCATCGATGATGTCACGCCCATGCCGGACTAGCAGATCCTCGAAAGGGCCTGTCGCAATTTTCACCAGCGCTTCATCTTTTTCGAACAGGGTACACATTACTCTGACGATCCTGAGGCCTTCATACGGATCATCTTTGCACAGACGCATCAGTTCTTCATGGGCCCAGGAACATTTTTTTCTGGCAGGGGAGTCTTCTTCGGAGGTGATATATGCCATCCAATTGCCGATCAGCTTATGCACGGCAAGAAAATCGGCTTCATTTTCTTCCAGTATCTCCAGATCACTTTTGACGTTCTCTTCGCTGTCTGATTCTGAATCGTCACCCAAAGATGCTAAATCCATATATTCACGGACAAAATGCATGTCGCAAAGCATGGACAAACCAAAATTGTCGACCAACTCGTCGAACCATTTTTTCTCCTCACGGGCCGTTTTCAAGGGGAGATAAAATTCATACAAGAGCTCCTGTTTGCCATCATCGAATTGTCGATGGACGACAATACATTTCCGTTTCTCATCCACCTCGACAATGTGTGAGAAGTGATCCATATAAGATGCCATGCTGTACCCTTTAACATTGCACAAATTCTACTATAAGAATTTAGAAAACAAATTAATACACGTAAAAAAGCCTATATTGTCTGCCACTATAGTGTCGTTGATCCGTTCTAAAAATTTTGTTCTGATGAACGAAATATAGCGAATTCTTTATTCGGTTGTGGTTCGCGACGCCTTATACGCTTCAAAGGCCGTGCGCAGTTTTTGGTATCTCGTTCTCTGGTCTGGAGTTAGCGGAGCGCGGTTTGCTATTCGCAGGATATCCTTGAACATATAGCCGGACCGGAAGAAATAGGGGCGGCATTCCAGAAAGCAAATCGCTGCTTCCATTGCATATGTATCTCCATCAAGGATGCGCTCATATGCCCCTTCGAGACCACTCGGGAATGCAAGCTTGTCATATTCCTGATGAAAGGTTCTGCATGCTTCCTGCCATTCTTTTAACTTCTCGTTATTCTCGCCGCGAAACGGGAAAGTTTCTTTAATGCGCTGGTGGAGCCGGGTAATTTTCTCTGCGTTTCGCAGCAACTCGTTCCTATATTGGCTCATTTTTCAACCGTATCCATGCCACCAGAATGCTGCGTAAATTAAACCATTTGTTGATTTTACCATCAATATAATTCTATCAAATTAAAAACCCACGCTTTTTCCCATGTATGTAGCCGGGTTTGAATTTACCTGCTGAAGAGGAAAGGCCCATAGTTACTTAAATGACTGGCCTCTAGTATTCTGGGTAAACCCGCCCGTCCCGGATGCTCCCTAGTCGGGTTTGCGGGCGTGGACGAGGTGGGTCATGCCGGGGATTGTCTGTTCGTCCTGGATATCGACGAAGCCGACCTTCTTCATTTCCGCTTTCAGCCAGCCGGCCGTGACGGAGCGGGCCTCCGGGGTGAAGGCCATATGCTGGAGCTGCCAGAGCGCGGCCATGACAGGGCCGGTCCGGTCATCCTCGACCATGAAATCATGAACCATGATCCGGCCGCCCGGCGCCAGGCAGTCATAGGCATATTTCACCAGCCGCGGAACTTCGCCGCCCGGAATGCCGCTGAACAGATAGGACATCAGGATGGCGTCCTGCTCGGTCGGCCATTCCACGGTCAGCGCGTTGGAGGGGATGTAGCGGACGCGGTTGGTCATGTCGGCATCGGTGATGAAGCGCCAGCCGATCTCGCTGACATTCGGAAAATCGATGATGGTCGAGGTCAGCTCCGGGTTGGCCTCCAGCAGGCGAATGGTCATGGCGCCGGTGCCGCCGCCGACATCGAGTAGGGACGTGGCGCCGGAGAGATCCACGGTGCGGGCAATGGTAAGCCCCGGCCCGAGCGATCCCGCATGCTGCGCGTTGCTATAGAGGGCGGCCTGTTCCGGGTCCGACATCCAGTGCTGATAGGAATCGACGGCATCCGAGTTCAGCGAGCCATCGAGAACGTCATTGAGTTGCCCGAGAAAGGGGTACATCTGCTGATCGATCTGATAGCGGAGATAATCCCCGAAGTCGTATTTTGACGTACGGGAGAGAAAAGCCTCCGCGCCCGGGGAATTCGCATAGAGGTCGTCTTCCCTTTCTACCAACCCGACACCGTTCAGCGCGGTCATCAGCGTGACAATGCGGTTGAGCGGCACGCCGATCACCTCCGACAGCTTTTCGCATGATTTGGGCCCGTCGGCGAGATTTGTAAAAACATCAAGATGCAATCCGGCGAACATCGCCTTGGAGGCCATGAATCCAAAGGCGATGCTAGAGACTTCTTCCGCGGTTTTCACTGGTTTTACAGACATTTAGACTACTTTCTCCTGCTGGTTTTTATTGCGTGCGACATCTCCCCGACGCCTGTGGGCTCATTACCCTGTCGAGTGCGCTTCAAAGCGCTGAGCAGAATGGATGGCCGCACCGGATCCTTCCCGACAGCCCCCTCAGGCTTGGCGAAACGGATTTTAAATTCACCCAAACATTCATCGGGTTATGTCAAGTCATTGACGGCGGGCTTGGGGATTTAAGCCCCCGGCGATATAGCCAGGGACCCGCCCTAAAGGATGTCGAAGTTGAAATCGACAGTAATTGAATGTTTCAAGACCGCATTATCCTATAGAGCCGGTCCGATTTGTCAAATGGCAGGGGAAGGGGCAAAAAACGGGCGGCGGAACTTTCGATCCGCCGCCGGCCTATCCAAGGACGTATCCGTACGCCAGTTAATCTAGCCCGCCTTGGAGAGGCGTTTCACGCAGTCGTTGAGATCGTTAATGCCGGAGGAGAAGAACTCCATGCTCTGGGAAATCTCGTTGGTGACGACCGTCTGTTCCTCGATGGCGGAGGCAACGGCGGCGACATATTCATTGACCGAGGAAGTCGAGGTGGAGATGACCTCCGTGCTGTCGACCACGTCGTTGGCCGCGGCCTGCATGGCGTTAATCTCCTGATAGATGTCGTCGGTGGCCTTCGATGTCTGGGTGGCGAGGGATTTGACCTCCCCGGCGACGACCGCGAAGCCCTTGCCGGCCTCTCCGGCGCGGGCCGCCTCAATCGTGGCGTTCAGCGCCAGCAGATTGACCTTTCCGGCAATCTCCCGAATGATCTCGACAACGCTTTCCATGGATTTGGAGGTTTCCTGAAGGCGCGTCGTCAGCAGCTTCGCATGGTCGGTCTTGGAGACGATATCCGTGACCGCATGCTGCGATTTGTTCATGTTCTGGCTGATCTCCTGAATGGAGGCCTGCATTTCCTGGGTGGCCCCGGCGACGCTCTGGATTTTCTCCTGGGAGTCGCGGGAGAGGTCGGCCGCCTGAATGCGCGCCTGCATCTGGTTGGTGATGTCGGTCGCATATTTGACGACCTTGAACGGCTTTCCGTTAAGATCAAGGATCGGGTTGTAACTGGCCTGAATCCAGACTTCCTTGCCGCCCTTGCCGAGACGCTGGAACTCGTCAGAGAAGAACTCGCCCTGTCCCAACTTTTCCCAGAACGCCGTGTAGTCCTTTGAGGTGGCGTAGGTCGGATCGACGAACATGCTGTGGTGCTTGCCTTCGATTTCCTCGAGTCTGTAGCCCATGGCGCTCAGGAAATTCTCGTTGGCGGAGATGATGGTACCATCAAGATTGAATTCGATGACCGCCTGGGATTTTCCGATGGCCGCAATCTGGCCGCGGAAATCGGCGTTCTGCATACGCCGCTCGGTAATGTCGGAGGCATATTTCACGACCTTGAACGGCTTGCCCTTGGCATCGAGAATGGCGTTGTAGCTGGCCTGTATCCAGACTTCCTTGCCGCCCTTACCAAAGCGGCGGAAATCATTGGCGATGAATTCGCCATTCCCCAGCTTTTTCCAGAAATCCTGATATTTGGCGCTTTGCGCATAGGCCGCATCGACGAACATGCTGTGATGCTTGCCCTCAACCTCGGACAGGCTGTAGCCCATGGTGCTCAGGAAATTCTCGTTGGCGGAGATGATCGTGCCGTCCATCTCGAACTCGATGACGGCCTGCGATTTTCCGATGGCTTCGATCTGCCCGCGGAAGTTGGCATTCTGCTGTTTCTGGCGCGTGATGTCGGTTGCGAATTTGACGACCTTGACAGGCTTGCCGTTGGTATTGAAGATCGGGTTGTAGCTGGCCTGGATCCAGATTTCCTTGCCCCCCTTGCCGAAGCGCAGGAATTCATCGGAAAAATACTCGCCCTCGTTCAGTTTCTGCCAGAAGGCGGCATATTCCGCGCTTTTGCCATAGCCGGCCTCGACGAACATCCTGTGATGCTGTCCCTTGACTTCATCGAGGCTGTATCCGACCGCATTCAGGAAATTGGCGTTGGCATGACGGATCGTGCCGTCCATGTTGAACTCGATCACGGCCTGGGACTTGCTGATGGCGTCGATCTGGCCACGGTAATCGGCGTTCTGCTTTTTCCGCGTGGTGATGTCGGTGGCGAATTTCACGACCTTGGAAACCGTGCCGTCGCTACCCATGATCGGGTTATAGCTTGCCTGGATCCAGATTTCTTTGCCGCCCTTGCCGAAACGCTGGAACTCCTCGGACAGGAACTCTCCGCTCCGGAGGGTGGCCCAGAAGGCTTCATATTCACTGGCGGCGGCGAAGTCCGGATCGACGAACATCTTGTGATGCTTGCCCTTGATCTCTTCAAGCGAATATCCCATCGCCGAGAGGAAATTGGCATTCGCGTTGAGGATGATACCGTCCTTGTCGAATTCGATGACGGCCTGGGATCGGTCGAGTGCGTCCAGCAGTGGATTTGAAGTCTCTTTCTTAAACAGCATGGCAAGCGCCTTTTCTGAGTTTAGTGTGGGAACCTCTTCTATATTTGCGATTATTGACCAATATCCTTAAATATTACTTAACTCTATATTGTATAAATATTCGGTGTATTATTGGTGTAAATATTTAGAATAAAAGTGAATAGTTATATTTTGAGGATTTATGCGGAAAATTCCCGGAAATTTGGCGGTATCCGTCGGGGGCAGGGCGTTGAGATATAACCTGCACGATTTTTTGACTTGTCTTTTCATTGACCTAAATCAATGCCGTGGCCGCAGGGTCGCATAATGTCGTTCGTGCTGAGCTGATTAATCAGGAGAGGAAGATGACGGAGAAGACGGAAACCCCCTCAAATGACATGGATTTGTCGGGGCTGGTCGTTCCCATGGACATGGAAACATTATTCGGAATGAACCAGAAGATCTACAAGACGATGATGGCCTGTAATGACGAGCTGATGAGTTTCGGCCGCGCCCGCCTCAAGGAAGACCTTGATATCCCGCAGAAGCTGGCCAACTGCAAAAGCCCGCAGGATGTGATGGGCGTCTATGTCAGTTTTTATCAGGAGGCGGTGAAGCAATATACCCATGAAGCGGGCAACCTGACGAAAATCTGTTCGGAGTTGGCGGCAGCCCAAGCAGAGGATGTGAAACAGGCCGCGGAGTAATAATCACCTGATGGGTTTGTATTCGGACAGGACGTGACCTTGCCCCGGCGCTGCGGGGGAGGGCGGCGATTACTGTGCGCCTTATTTTTGGGCAATAAAGTAACCATATTCATTGTTTACTTTGCCCCGCTCTGCATCTTCCTGTAAAAGAAGCGCAAATATTAATCTGAAGATGCACCCGAGGAAGCAGCGCCGCCCATGACCCGTCACCTGATTACTTCTGCCTTACCCTATATCAATGGCGTCAAGCATTTGGGAAATCTGATCGGCTCCATGCTGCCGTCCGATCTTTATGCCCGGTATTTGCGCGCCCGCGGGGAAGAGGTGCTGTTTATCTGCGCGACGGATGAGCATGGCACACCAGCGGAGCTTGCCGCCCGCGAGAAAGGGCAGGATGTGGCAGAATTCTGTGCCGAGCAGCATCAGGTTCAGGCGGATCTCGGGGCGGCTTTCGATCTGTCTTTTGATTATTTCGGCCGCTCCTCCTCGCCTCAGAACAAGGAACTCACCCAGCATTTTGGCCACAAGCTGCTCGATAACGGCTTTATCGAACCCAGGGTAACCCGTCAGGTCTATTCGATTGATGATGAGCGCTTCCTGCCGGACCGTTATGTCGAGGGGACCTGTCCGCATTGCGATTATGACCGGGCACGCGGCGATCAGTGTGAAAACTGTACGCGCCTGCTGGACCCGACGGATTTGCTGAACCCGCGCTCGGCGGTCTCCGGCAGCACCAATCTGGAAGTGCGCGAAAGCCGCCATCTTTTCCTGCTGCAATCGAAGCTCGCCGATGAAATCCGCGTCTGGGTCAACCGCCATCAGGACTGGCCGGTGCTGGTGTCCTCCATCGCCCTCAAATGGCTGGATGAAGGGCTGCATGACCGCGGGATCACCCGTGATCTCAGCTGGGGCGTACCCGTCGATCTGCAGGGCATGGAAGGCAAGGTCTATTATGTCTGGTTCGATGCACCGATTGAATATATCGCGGCGACCAAGGAATGGTCGGATGAGGACCCGGACAATCGTGACTGGAAAAGCTGGTGGTATGAGGCCGATGACGTGCGCTATGTGCAGGTGATGGCGAAGGATAACGTGCCCTTCCATACGGTGACGTTCCCGGGCACGATCCTCGGCAGCCGCGAGCCCTGGAAGATGGTCGATTACATCAAGGGGTTCAACTGGCTGAATTATTACGGCGGGAAATTCTCGACCAGCCAGAAGCGCGGGATTTTCATGTCTGACGCGATCGAGCTGCTGCCTTCCGACTACTGGCGTTATTACCTGCTGGCGAATGCGCCGGAAACCTCGGATGCGAGCTTTACCTGGGACGGTTTCGCCGGAACGGTGAACAAGGACCTTGCCGATATCCTCGGCAATTTCGTCAACCGGACACTGAAGTTCTGTTCCTCCAAATTCGGTGAACAGCTTCCAGAAGGCGGCAACATCGGTGCGGCGGAAAAGGCGCTTGCCGAGGCGCTGCAACAGCGCCTGACGGCCTACAATACCCATATGCAGGATATGCAGATCCGGAAATCGATGCAGGAGTTGCGGGCGATCTGGGCGCTCGGCAATGAATATCTGACCGAGGTGGCCCCATGGACGGTGTTCAAGACCGACCCGGACGCCGCGGCGGCAAGTCTTCGCACGGCAATCAACCTGATCCGGATTTTCGCGATTCTGAGCGCACCGGTCATCCCGAACGCGGCGGCGCGCATGGCCGCGACGCTTGGGATCGAGCTGACAGCTACCGATTGGGTGGACGGCGATATTCTGGAGGAATTACAGAGACTTGAGGCCGGCCACGGTTTCGAGATTCCCGAAGTCCTGTTCCGCAAGATTTCCGACGATGAGGTCGCGGGCTGGGAAGAGCGGTTTGGCGGATCGGCCTAGTTGGGCAGGGTGTCGCGCGTGCCTGTTTCCGCGAAATTTTATCCAATTTCACTCTAATCTTTAACCGGGCTTTAAGGGCTTGCTGGTAGGCTTTTGCATATTTTTGCAGAAGGATCGCAAAGCGATGACCATACGCAAGCTTCTAAAACGCAAGGTCGTAAGAGCCTTCGCGCGGGACAAAGCCGGGACGACCGCCGTGGAACTGGCCATGGTGGCACCGGTTTTGATTACTGTTTTGGTGGGTATTATCGAGCTCAGCCTGGCGATGTTCATCAACACGGTTGTCGAAGGCAGTCTTAAGGATGCCTCCCGGCTCGGGCTGACAGGCCAGATCCAGCAGGGCTCCAGCAATACGCAGGCGCTTGTCGATATGCTCAACGATGCCTCTCTTGGGCTGTTGAATCTGACTACGGACGATGTCTCGATCCTGGTCTATGAGAATTTTGCCTATGTCGGCCAGGGCGAGGAATATACGGACCTGGACGGTAATGGCAGCTGGACTCCCGGGCCTTATACGCATTCAGACGGCACGGTCTATCCTGACGGAGAGCCCTGGGTCGAGGTAAACGGCAATGGCGTCTATGACGAGGATTTCGGTGTCGCCGGCATGGGCGCACAGGGCGATATCGTGCTCTATACCGTTGAATATAACTGGAACTTCCTGAGCGGGCAGGTGATCCCGATTCTGGAAGGTATCATTCCGATGCGGGCGTCGATCGTTGTCCGTAACGAACCCTATTAAAATGTCGCTTGTTTTATGAGAGGCGGGGAAAATCCCCGATTTGAGGTTGAAATGAGCCATTTAATTTCTTCATTATCCCACAGGATAGCTTGCCGCTTGCAGGCCTTTCTCCGCAACCATCGTGGCGTTGCCATGGTCGAATTCGCCATGTTGTTGCCGCTTCTGATGCTGCTGACAGCGGGAAGCTTCGAAGTCGCCCGCTATGCGCTGATGACGCAGAAGCTGGACCGGATCACGGCGACCCTGTCGGATCTGATTGCCCGCTCGGGCAATGAAGCGATTACGGAGACCGAAATCGCGAATATCATTGATTCCGCGCTCTTTATGGCGCAGCCCTTCGATATCAGCGATGGCAGCGTTATTTTCCTGACCTCCGTTCAGGGCCGTGCCGGGCAGGCGCCGGAAATTCTCAGCCAGCGGACCTCCGGCAACCTCACAGGATATAACAGCTTTATTGGGAGCACGGTCGGGGATGATGCGACCTTGCCAGCCGCCTTTCCCGATGCCGGGTCCGGCGAGACCTTATCTGACGGGGAAACCCTGATCATCGCGGAAATTGTCTATGACTACAGCCCGTACCTTACCGGCAAGCTTGGATTTTTCGGTGACATGGCGCTGCGGGCCCGGGCCTATTTTCGGCCTCGTTTCACCGACACCATTACCTTTCCGGCCTCTCCTTAAGCCCGAATTTTTCTCCCTAAAAACCTGAGCGCTGCCAAGCCTTTGCATAAATCGCGAGGGCAAGCGGCCCGGGCCCGTTCTTCTTCGCTTCACTCCTTACGCGGATTGCCTTGGCAATTGGCACCGTATGGAATGGCAGCAGCGTTACCTCCTTGGTATCAGGCTGTCCGCCGATACCCCCGTCATTCTACAGCGCTCTTGCCGGCCTGAATGTTTATGGCGGCGATGGGAATGGATGAATAGCCGCACTGGGTGACGACGCCAAGGGAATGCTATCCTCACTCACACCCTAAAGAGTGTTCTGCGGCTGCAGCCGGAGCCTGGATAAGAGGCGTGGGTGAGGGGGCTATAAGGGAAAGACATCAATTGCGGCTGGTCGGAGCCAAAAAAGCGGCGCCCCCCTGAGGCGCCGCTTTTGTTTGGTGTGGTTGCTTGTATCCCGGCTATTTCGAGATACGCAGGTTACTCAGCTCTTCGCCGATGGTGTTGAAGTTGTCCTGCAGCTCGGCCGCCGAGGTGGCCACGAAGGCATGCTTGGGCGATGTCGCGCAATTGCGCATCATGGTCGAGTTGCCGTCGACGAGCAGAACGGTATAGACAATGATGCCGGCGGACTTCATGGCCGTACAGGTCGCCAATACCTTGTCGTCCAGGATGTCGGGATAGTTTGAATAGGTACTGCTGTCCAACGCATCCTGATCCAGGAATCCCCGGTAGTCATAATAGATCGAGTTCGGGGTCTGATCGAAAAGTTCCGCCCGGGCGAAAGCATGATAGATGTCGTAGGAACTACTGTCGGTGCCGAGTGTATTCAGACCGTCCGTCATCAGGATGACGACCTTGTCCATATGCATCTCGTCATACTCAAGAGGAAGAGCCGTATAGGGCGCGTTGGGCGTAACTTTCGTGTTCGTCGGCAGATTTAGCGTCGACGATCCATGCCAGAACCCTCTCCAGCGGGGAGAAATCACGCGCCACCCCCAAGTCATGCCGATATTAACCGCCGTACCGCCATCATGATCCATGCTGTCGATATGGGTCTTGATAGTGCTTTTCTCGGCCGTCAGCGGCAAAACCTTTGATGTGGGGCAATATTTGTTGGGACCTTGTCCGCCCAGACCGGAGCTGATGGATACACTGCCGTTTTCTTTCCGCCAGTCATTCCGCATGACATTATCGCCGCCGCTGTTGTCGCCGTTAAAATCATTGTCCGAATCGCGATAATAGTCGTTCCAGAAATAGGGAACGAAGTCGTTTGATGGCGGATCATCGGATATATCGACGGTACCGCCAAGAAGATTGTCCCGCATCTCGACACAGCCTTCCCAGCCATAGACCGTGTCATTTATGCCGTCGCCGGTGACGTCCCGGCCAAGGGTCGTGTTGGAAGAATCCTGCGTAAAGATGCTGTTGGCGTTGCTCGTCAAATTGGTGATGTAATAGTTTTTGAGCCACTCGATATTCTGCGGGCCGACATTCACGGCCATTGTATAGGGAACGATGCCGACCCAGAGTTTATCCCGAGTTTCGTCATTGCCATATAATGTGTCTATCAGGCCCTTCGCGGAAGTTTGCAGAACGCCGAGACGGTCACTGCCGCCGAGCGAACTACTCATGGAACCGGTGTTATCGAGAACGAGAACAAGTTCCATACCGCGGTTCTGCCGCTTGATTTCGGTTGCCGCGCCGAGGGAGAGGGACGGCTGTCCGAGCACATTCATGAAGGTCGTATGCATATCCGCATTGACATTCAGCGTTATATTCTCGCGCGTGGAGTCCCAGGTGACCGTAGTGGCATCCATCGTGATCGGATCGGTGCCCATAAAGCCAGACGGGAAGTTCGCGTCGAAATATTTCTGTGCATCGGCATAGATCTCGGCGTCCGTTGGCGCGAAGATATTACGCCCGACAGCCAGACCCGCCGCATCCAGCGCTGTGGAAAGCTTTGATTTAAGGACATAGGCGCGCCCCAGATCAATGGACAGGCCGACCGCACCAAAGATGGGAATCGCCAGGAATGCGATGATAACGGCGGACACGCCGCGGCTATCTTTGATGAAACCTGGGGCAATCCGGCGTAGTGACGCAAAAATAGTTTTCTTGTTCATGCTGACACCATGCAATTCAAAATTAAATTTTACTAAGCACAGCATCAGATAAATTTTTTAACAATTCATTAAAAACAAAAATCCATTTCTGTAAAATTATACTAATTAAGTAAATATTATACGTAATAATTCGGCGTGTGTACGCATTATATCTATTTATAGAAATAAAATGGAGTATATAAATAATAAATTATCCATGTTTAAGTAAAGTTAAAAATATGAATACTGTTTTTAATAAAAATTTACGGATTTTATACTATTTTTGGACATTAAAAAAAATAATGACTTTAACTATTGATTAATGATTTGGGGATTAAATACGGATCAAGGCGCGAGGCAAGACGAACTTGGGAAGCGCTTTAAACTTAAGGGGCTTTTCAGGTTGCGGGGTAAACGCGGGCTAAAAAGTCTGAATACCAATGGGTCTTGAAAACCCGGCGGATTGAAAACCAAGTTTTGTTTAGTGTCAGGATGAAATCCTGAATATTAGGAGACTCAAAATGATTAAAGTAATCCGTTCTTTTGTAACAGACGAGTCTGGTGCTACGGCTATTGAATATGGCCTGATTGCCGCCCTCGTCGCTCTCGTTGGTGTCGTTGCGTTCACCGCTGTTGGTGATACGATTTTCGAAGCCTTTGATGAAATTGCATTTCAGTTGTGTGATGGCGCAGGTGGTGTTTACACTCCATCTGACTCTGCAGCGGGTACATCAGGTAGCTGTGCTATCTAATAGTGTGGCTGTCTGAAATTGGAGGTAACGTTATTTCCGAATAATGTTACCTCCATTCTCTAAAAGTAAGTATTTCAGTTTCCAAAAAGCGATAAGTGAATATGGAGGTTGCTATGATTAAGGTTGGTATGTTTTTCGCCGATGAGTCAGGGGCAACAGCTATTGAATACGGACTTATTGCCTCTCTTGTTTCAATCGTGGGCATCATCGCCTTCACGGCGCTGGGAGACACGGTTCTAGTCGCTTTCACGGATATCTCTGAAGATTTCTGCGTCGCCATCGGGGGCACATTTAACCTGACCGCGGACGGCGCCGACAGCTGCACCTGAGCAGCGTCTTTCCTCTTCTTTCTAATTCGATTTTAGGCTGTCATTCATGGCATTTCCTGGATGCTGTCCGCCTTCGAAAATTAGCGCAAATTTTCGGCGTTTTTTAGGGGCATTTTTCCAGCGTCATTTTAGTGTAAAACCCTTTAAATTCCTCAAAATTTAGCCCGTAAAGCCCGACAAATTTAACCTGAAATTAAGGTCTTCGAGGGTAGGCTCTTCACATATTGCAACATAATGGAATTAGCACCATGGCGCGAAAAATTATTCTGATCGTTTTTGCTCTCCTGATTACCGGATCCACGGTCTGGTTTGTCCGGAACTGGGCGGGCCAGCAGCAGGCACCCGTCACCGAGACCGCCGAGGTCGAAGTGAAGCGGGTGGAATCCAACGTCAAAATCCTGGTTGCTGCCACTGATTTGCCCGCCGGTACGCTGGTACAGGAACAGCATCTGGCCTGGCAGTCCTGGCCGGAAGACGACGACAATAAAATCGAGGACATCTATATCGTCGAAAACGCTCGTCCGCTTGAAGATTTTATCGGAACGGTTGTTCGTCAGGGGATCGTGACGGGAGAGCCGATTACGGACGCCCGAATGGTTAAGCCCGGACAGAGCGGATTTCTCGCGGCGGTTCTCAATCCCGGAAAACGCGCCGTTTCCATACCGATTGACATGACCTCCGGGATCGCCGGATTCATCTTTCCGGGAGACCGGGTGGATGTGATCTTGGTACACTCCATTAAAGAATCAGAACTGGTAGAAGACACAAGTTCCGCTCGCAGAGCGAGTGAGACGATCCTGACCGACGTGCGTGTGGTTGCCATGGACCAGTCGACCAACGATCAGCTTCAGGAAGCCTCTATCCGCCGTGTTGCAACGCTGGAAGTCTCGCCAAAGGGTGCGGAAATCGTTGCGGTTGCGACCGAGCTTGGCCGCCTGACCCTGTCGCTGCGCAGCATTGCGCGCGTTGAGGATGCGGAGAAGAGCAAGGATGGAACCGTGGCTTTCAAGGCCGAGCGCGGCCGGGGCCACACCTGGGATAGTGAAGCAAGCCGCCTGATTACCGGGGGCACACCGCGTACGGGCATTCCCACAACAGTCATCAATGTCGTGCGGGCGGGCGAAGCCAAGCAGCAGTTGTTCGACTAAGGAGTAGTTTCGATGTTGACAAGACTTTTCAAACCATTGGCCGCATTGGGGCTGGGATTCCTGTTGGCCATCGGTGCATCGGGATCAGTCCAGGCCGCACAGGTGATCAATTCCAAGGGTGATATTCTCGCCCTGACGCTGAATTCAGGCAAGCTGGTGCAGCTCGATCAGCCGGCTACGTCGGTTTTCGTCGGAAATCCGGAGCTTGCCGACGTGCAGATCCAGTCGCCGACAATTATCTATGTCTTCGGTAAGGGGACCGGCAGCACCAACCTGTTCGCGCTTGATAGTCAGGGCAGAGTACTGTTGAATTCCCCGGTCTCCATTACCCATGACGTAACCTCCCTGAATGATTCGTTGCAGGAGTTAAGTCCGTACGGCGGCTTGAAAGCACGTTCGACCCCGACCGGTATCATGCTGACGGGACGGGTGAAATCGGCCGCGAAGGCGGAGGATGCACGCCGCATGGCGGAGCTTTATCTTAATGGCGGCACCGTCTTCAACCGGATTGAGGTTGCGGGCGCCATGCAGGTGAACCTTCGGGTGCGTGTTGCGGAAGTTTCCCGCTCGGTCACCAAGCAGTTTGGCGTGAACTGGGAAGTCTTCGGCCAGATTGGCGATGGATTCCTTGGTCTTGCGACGCCAACAGATATTGTAACCGACACTGCCACCGGGACGATTAACCGTTTGGGTGCAGGCACCAACTATGTATCAGGTTATAGCGACAGTAATGTCAACATCCTGAATGTCATTGACGCTCTGGATGAAGAAGGGTTACTGACGATCCTGGCGGAGCCCAATCTGACAGCTTTATCTGGAGAAACGGCTCAATTCCTGGCTGGCGGCGAATTTCCTATTCCGGTCCCGCAGGAAGACGGAGCTATTACGGTTGAATATAAACCATTTGGTGTTTCTCTATCGTTCAAGCCGACCATTGTTGACGATAACCTGATCAATCTGCAGGTACGGCCGGAAGTCAGTCAGCTTTCATCGAACTCAGCGATTAATGTGGGCGGCTCCTTTATCCAGTCGCTTCTGACCCGCCGGGCGGAAACCACGGTTGAACTTGCCAGCGGCCAGAGCTTTGCCATTGGCGGCTTGCTCAGCAATGACGGCGACAACAATATCTCGAAGACACCGTTCCTCGGGGATATCCCGATCCTCGGCGCGCTTTTCCGCTCGTCTTCCTTCCAGCGGAACGAGACTGAGCTGCTGATTATCGTGACGCCATATCTGGTGAAACCCAGCAACTCGCGCATAGCAGAACCGACGGACGGCTATATTCCGCCGAACGACAAGGATCTGTATATCGGCGCGCGTAATTTCCGTCCGACCCTGGGCGATGCTGCGCCGGAAAGAGACGGCCGTGATGTTGCCAAAACAGCGCAAACGGACGATGTCAAACTTGTTGGCCCCGCCGGCTTTATCCTGGAGTAGATCTTATGAAACGGACATATCTTAAGAAATCGGCGACGTTGGCCGGTCTGATGGGCCTGCTCCTGATGGTGGCTGGCTGCACATCGCCGGAAGGCCTGTTCGGAGCCATCGATGAAACGGCAAGCCCGGAGAAGGCAAAGCTGGAGAAGAAGATTACCGTAAGCGAACTGACGTCGACGGTAATCGTTGAATTCGAATCGGGCCGTTCCGCTCTTGCCGACATGGAAAAAGGCAAGCTGCTCGGCTTTATCGACGCCCAGCGCCTGAATTTTGGCGAAGCGGTGGAAGTCGAACTGCCAACGTTTTCAGGCAGCAACGGCCTGAACGAACAGCGTTTTGCGGAGGTGGCCGAGTTCCTCACGGATCGCGGCTTCAATGTTGCCCCCCGGGTGACCCGTGAAAATGCCCCTGATTCGCTGCGCGTGTATTTCGTGCAATATGTCGCGACGGTTGATCCAAACTGCCAGAAGGGCTGGTACAAACCCGAAGGTATTTCATACGAAAACCTGCCGCTTCCTTTCATGGGTTGCGCCAATGCGGACGCTCTCGCCGGTATGGTGGCGAACCCGAGAGATCTGGTCGCTCCGGCGAATTCCGATCCGATGATTGGTGAGCGCGCGGCGCGTCCTGTTGAAGTTTACCGTCAGGGCGCAGGATCGGGTGCGGCACCTGTTGCCGCTGGCAGCGGGCAGTAAGGGAGTCTCAGGAAATGGCTAAATCATCATCTTTAAGCACGCTTTTCGGTAATGCGGTTTGTGAAGATTTCATGGCCTTCATCGAGGATGAGAAATCCCTCGGGGTCAGCCGGGAAGTCTGTGATGCCCTCGATTTTTCCTCCGATGCCACCCAGGATGGCGGCATAACGGCGGCGCTGAACCGCATTGAGCCGGGCCATTCGCCCAAGGTGGTTCTCGCGGACATTACGAAAAGCATCGATCCCGAAAGCGATATCACCCGGCTTGTCCGCAAGATGGGCCATGAGAACACGTTGATTATTCTTGGTTCTTCCAACGATGTCGGCGAGTTCCGCAAGATGATCGCACTCGGCGCCAAGGACTATCTAGTCAAGCCGCTGACGGTGGAGATCCTGAAGGACGCGGTTGAAAATGTCGATCGCCAGTCACAGGCGCTGCAGGCCGCACAAAGCGGCAAGCTGACCGTCCTCGTCGGCGTACGCGGTGGTGTCGGGGCAACGACAATTGCCACGAACCTCGCCTGGATCATGGCCAATGAAGAAAAGCTGCCGACGGCACTCCTCGATATGGACCTGCATTTCGGTACGACGACGCTGTCGCTGGATATCGAAACGGGCGGCGGCTTCCGCGAAGCCCTCGAAAATCCGCACCGGCTCGACAAGCTGTTCCTCGACAGTGCCATCGTCAAGGATGGCGATCGCCTCGCGGTTCTGGGAACGGAGGAGCCGATCGACGAGCTCGTGGATATCACCGAAGAATCCATCGACGCCCTGATCGGGGAGATCAGCCAGGACTATAACCAGGTCATCGTTGATCTGCCGCGGCATCTCCTGCCGACGCAGGGCGCGCTTTTGGCTTCAGCAGATACGGTTATTCTCGTGTCCGATCAGTCGCTTGCCGGTATCCGCGACATCAACCGGATTACCCAGGCGATGACGACGCTCCAGACCAAGGGACGCATCCTGAAGGTCGTGAGCCGTGTTGGATCGGACCGCGCCGCGCAGGTGTCCAAGGCGGACTTCGAGCGGGGCCTGAACGAGGCGGTGGATTATGTCATCCCGGAAGATGCGAAATCGCTGACGATCTGTGCCAACGCCGGCAAGGCGATCAGCGAGGTCGCGGGAAAGACGGCCATCGCGAAAGTATTGCGCGAATTGTCGGCGGCTGTATCCGGATATGAAAAGCCGCAGAAGAAGGGCTTGTTCACGCTGGTTCCGGGCGGCAAGAAAAAGAAAGAAGTGGGACATAAAACGTGAGTTTGTGGCGTTCATCTTCATCGGACAGTAAAGGGAAGGCAGCGCCGGTAGCCCCGAGCGTTGCCGGACCGCAGGCGGCCGACCTTCTGGCAAAATATATGCCGGAGATGACGGAAAAGCTGCTGCCTGACATTGATGTCAATGAGAACCGTTCTGCGGTTGCGCAGATGGTGAAGACATATCTGCGCGACGCAATGAAGCGTGAAAAGATTGAACTGAACGTCCTTGAACAACGCACGCTTGTCAACGATCTGACCCAGGGTCTCTGGGCGGAGCTTTCAAAAAAGAAATCCGGTCTTCCGGCAGCGTCCCAACCCAATGTCCCGGTTCAGGGCAGCAGCGATCAGCCTGAGCCCTATCTGAACGGCTCGGGCGACAGCGCCAGCTATACCCAGATCGTCGAAGAAGGCGTGACCGTCTTTGGTGCCGATCCCGATGCTCCGGTCGAAGTGCGGGCGCAGTTTGACCGTCCGGCCGAGACAATTCAGGCCGAGTCCTATGACGACAACGATGACGATGAAGAGGATATGGCTCCGATCGTTCCTGTCGCGAAAACGCTGGAAAAGGAAGAAGAGCCGGACGCGAACGATAAATCCGCTTCCCTGTTCAACATTTCCATGGCGCCGGAGACAACCGGGGTCAAGATCAACGCGCATCTGGAAAGCGTGAAGAACGTCATTCAGCCGTTGTTGATGGAGCGCATCGATATTAGCGCGGCCGTCACCATGGATCGGCTGGACCTTGCCCGCGATATTTCCGATATCATCACCGATATCCTGATTGAGGAGCGTATCCAGCTCAACCAGCGTGAACAGCGCGAACTGACCGAAAGCCTGATGCATGACATGCTGGGGCTGGGTCCACTGGAGCCGCTGCTTGCCGACGAATCAATTACCGATATCATGGTCAATGGTCCCAAGCAGGTCTTCATCGAGCAGAAGGGCAAGCTGGTGCTGTCCGACTGTCAGTTCCGCGACAATGCCCATGTGATGCAGGTGGCCGGCCGGATCGTGAGCCATGTCGGCCGTCGTGTCGACGAATCAAACCCGCTGGTGGATGCGCGTCTTGCCGACGGCAGCCGTGTGAATATCATCATTCCGCCGCTGGCCATTGACGGCCCGTCCATCTCTATTCGTAAGTTTGCCAAGCAGAAGATCACTCTTGATGTGATGGAACGGCAGCAGAACCTGTCGTCCGCCGCGGCCACTGTTCTCAAGGTTGCCGGCCGCAGCCGCCTCAACATCCTGATTTCCGGTGGTACGGGTTCGGGTAAGACGACCATGCTGAACGCCATTTCGCAGCTGATCGATCCGGGCGAGCGTATCGTCACCATTGAGGACGCAGCGGAACTTCAGTTGCAGCAGCCACATGTTGTCCGTCTTGAAACCCGCAGCGCCAACCTTGAAGGCGGCGGCGAGATCTCGATGCGCGACCTTCTGAAGAACGCCCTGCGTATGCGCCCGGACCGGATTATCCTCGGCGAAATTCGTGGCAGTGAGGCGATTGACATGCTTCAGGCCATGAATACCGGCCATGACGGCTCGCTCTCGACAATCCATGCCAACCGCCCGCGTGAGGCACTGACCCGGCTTGAAAACATGGTCGGTATGTCCAGCATCAACCTGCCGGCCAAGGCCGTGCGGACGCAGATTGCCTCGGCCATCGACCTGATTGTTCAGATCAGCCGTATGCGCGACGGCGTGCGCCGCGTCACCTATATTTCCGAAGTGGTCGGCATGGAAGAAGACGTCATCACCATGCAGGACCTGTTTTGGTACGAATTCCAGGGCGAAGACAAGGGTGGCCGCCTGCTGGGCGAGTTCAAGTCGACCGGTCTGCGCCCGCATTTCGCACCGCGCGCCGCCTATTTCGGCCTTGAGAAAATGTTGTTGGGAGCAATATGATGTTTGACGCTGGAGGAGCTGGTAGTCAGTTAACAATCATGCTTGTTGTGGGCGGGGCGACGCTTCTGATTTCCCTGCTGCTGTTGCTCGCCTTTGCGGGCGGTGACGGCCATTCCCGCGAATCCAGGCGTCGGCTGGAAGAAATCAGCATGGGGCAGAAGCCGACCGGCAAGAGCCAGGCGCGCAGTTCAGCCCGCCGGGCACAGGATACCAGCGGCATCAAGATTATCGACGGCATTGTGCGGGCCCTCATCCCGAAACCAGATCAGTTGAAGATCAGGCTGGAAAAGACCGGCTTCAAAATGACGGTGTCGAAATACGCGACGGTCACCGGCATGGTGATCGTCCTGATCATCGGCTATTCCCATTATCTGTATGGTCTGAACTGGTTCCTGGCGGTTCCGGTCGGGCTGGCGTCCGGGCTGTTCATCCCGCATGTCACGGTTGGCTATCTTGGCAAGCGCCGGATCAACAAATTCATGAAGAACTTTCCCGAGGCGATCGAGCTTCTGGTGAGGGGCCTGCGTGCGGGTCTGCCGATCAGCGAGGCCATCGTGACCGTGGGTCATGACGCGCCCGATCCTGTGGGCAAGGAATTTCGCGGCGTCGCTGATGCGATGCGGGTCGGCCAGAGCCTGGAGCAAGGCTTGTGGGATGTTGCCCGTCGGATTGATCCGCCGGATTTCAAATTCCTGATTATCGCCATCTCCATTCAGCGCGAAACCGGCGGTAACCTTGCCGAAACGCTGGGCGGCCTCGCCAATACCCTGCGCAAGCGCCGTCAGTTGAAGCTCAAAATCAAGGCCATGTCATCCGAAGCCCGGGCGAGTGCCTGGATCATCGGCTCGCTGCCGTTCATCATGTTCTTCCTGTTGTGGCTGGCGAATGACAGCTATGTCATGAAGCTCATCGAGGATCCGCGCGGTATCTATATGATCGGCGCCGGTTTGACGATGATCGCCTCCGGCGTGGGTGTGATGGCCAAAATGGTCCGCTTCGAGATTTAGGAGACAAAAATGGTTGATCTAGCCACCCTGCTGCCCGACTGGTTGCGTGACGAGAATATGCTGGCCCTGATTGCCGGGGCGGCTTCCCTCGCGGTGGCCCTGATGATGTGGAATGCCTTTCTGGTAAAAGATGCCCTGCCGGGCCGCATCAAGAATCTTGAAAAGCGCCGCACCAAGCTGAAAACCGATATCGCCAACCAGACCAAGCAGCGCAGCAAGCTGATCGTGCGCGAGAATATCATGCACCGGGTGGTCAAGAAGCTGCAGCTGATGCGCGGTGAGCGCGCGAAACTGATTGCGGCAAAACTGGCAAAGGGCGGCTGGCGGTCGAAAGACGCGCTTGTCGCCTATCTGTTTGCCCGGATCTCCCTGCCGGCCCTGTTTGCCATCCTGACAGGTACCTACTTGTTTGGTACCGGTATCGTCGACTGGGGCTTCGCGGTGAAGCTTCTCGTCTGTGCCGCAGCCGGTCTAATCGGGTTCATTCTGCCCGATATGCTGGTCAAGAACCGGATTTCAAAGCGCTATACGGCGATTCGCAAGTCTTTGCCGGACGGGCTCGACCTTCTGGTGATCTGTACGGAGGCTGGACTGAATCTTGACAGCGGGCTGGATCGGGTCTGCCGCGAAATGGCTAACTCGGCGCCGGAGTTGTCGGATGAACTTGGCCTGACCTCCATCGAGATCGGCTTCCTGCCGGATCGTAAGATGGCGCTCGCCAACCTTGCAAGCCGCGTTGATTTCCAGGCGATGCAAACGCTAGCCAACACGCTGGTCCAGACGGAGAAATACGGTACACCGCTGGCCGTCGCGCTCCGTGTCCTGGCCGCCGAAATGCGAGACGAACGCATGATGAAGGCCGAAGAGAAGGCCGCGCGCCTTCCGGCCATCATGACTGTCCCGATGATTATCTTCATCCTGCCAGCCCTGTTCATCGTCCTGATTGGTCCGGCGGTCCTGAAAGCCATCGACGCCTTCGCCGGCGGGGGTTAAGTCTGCTGGCCGGGGCAGGGAGCCCTCGCTCCCGCCATCTTGCTTTCCATACTTACCGCATCCATTCTGCCTGTGTCTGGTTTCCCAGCACAGGCTTTTTTATGGGTAATATAACCTCGCTTACCGACGTACTGGCCGCCTATCAGCAGCCTTCGCTCCCCTATACCGTCGGTCATAGACAGGCGGCATCCCCTCCGGTACCGCAAGGGAATGGCATAACAGGTAGGGCTGGACAGTCGCTCGTACCGTCTTGCGCTCAATAGGTACAACCTTGTTAAAGAAGGAGAGAGGGCGCCGAACTATGACGCTCATAGGGCGTCGGGGTGCCACAAAAAACGGGCCCACAATGGGACCCGTTTCTGTTGGATCTGGGAGCGGTGAGGTCAGAGGGCACCGTCGAAGCCGTCCTTCTCGAAATCCGCAATGACGTTGTCGCCGGAGGCCGGGCTTTTGCCCTTGTCGTCCTCAGCCATTCTCTGGTTCGGGGCGAGGGTCGGCAGACCGTCCTTCTTGACCGGTGTCTTGGCTTCCGGCGCGCTTGCCATGAAGCAATCGAAGCTGCGATCGCGCAGGCTGCCGCAGAGCTGCATGGTTTTTGTCTTGTCGGAGAAACCGCCGATCTTCAGGCGGTAATAGAGGCCGCCCTTTTCTTCACCGAGGTCGATTTCCTGGATGACCGGCTCGATATCGCCAAGCAGGTCAACATTCTGGGTCTGCACGATCGTCCAGCCTTTCTCCGCGAGCGGTTTTTCCTTATAGGATCCGATCTGGAGGAAGTAGCTGCCGCCATCCGGCTTGTAAATCGCGGCAGGACCGGTTACGGGCTGATCGTCCGAGCGCATTGCGATTGTTGTAGCCTGAGGCATCTCGCCTATCGGCGTTTCCGCGATCATCGGGGTCTTTTTCTCGGGAACCGGTGCCGGTTTCTTCTCCAGCGTCCATTCACGGGCCGGAGCGGCCGGTTCTTCCTTCTTCACGACGGCCGTCGGTTTTTGAACGATCGGCTCGCTCTTCTTCACGAAGGTCACCGGTTTTTCTTCGACCGGTTCTGCGTCCTTCTTGACGGAGGTTGCGGGCATCTCGGCGGGTTTGGCCGGTTCAGCGCTGGCGATGGCCATGGGTTTTTCCATCACTTCGGCTTCCGGAGCCGCTTTTTTCGCGACAACCACAGGGGCGACATCCTTGATCGGGGCTGTCTTGGTGGCCGGAGGCTCGGCGCGGGCCATCATCATCGGGGAATCAGGAGCCGGAACCAGGGGCTTCGGCGTTTTGGCGACTACAGCCCGGTCTTTTTTGGCGCTGGCATCGAGGGACAGATCCTCTTTTTCAGCACGCGCCATCAGAACATCCGGATTTTTCGGCTCCTGCGGCATCGGGGCTGTCAGAACTTCGGTCACGACCTCGTCCTTCGATGCCTTCATCAGCTTGATCTGGTCATCAAGGGCGAGAACCTGCTCGTTCGGTTTGCTGTTCAGCGCCTCGAAATAGAGGCTGTTGTTGCGGGCATCCTTCTCGGACAGATCCATGCGCGAATATTTGAGCGCTTCGCCGGATTTACCGGCCATGCCGTAGGCGAGGGCCAGCGTCTGACGATGTTCCGCCGTCGCCTTCGGGTCTTCCGTTACAACGGAGAGGATGGCGATTGCCTGCTCCGTCTCGCCGGAGAGGGCGTGGGAGAGGCCCAGATTGCTTTTGTAATTCAGATTGTCCGGATCGGCCTTGATGGCCAGCTTGTAATATTCCTGTGCCTTGCGGTGATCGCCCGCCTTATCGAGGGCAATGGCGATACCGCCGAGGGACTTGGCGTTGCTGCCGTCAAATTCCAGGGCTTCCGCAAAGGTCCGGGAGGCAAGATAGGGCTTTTCCATCTGCAACTGGCTGTAGCCGATGCCGTGATAGGCCGGGATGTTCGCTGCATCGAAGGTGTGAACACGCTCATACACCGCAATGGCGTCTGCCGGACGACCGGTCTTGCGCAGGATTTCGCCAATCTTCAGATAGGCATCCGGGTTGGTCGGCTGCTCCTTGGCGGCCATGGCGTAAAACCTTAGCGCTGTCGCCGAATCCTTTTTGGCCCAGGCCCGGTCCCCCACACGCATCATCGATTCGATGGTCATGCCATCGCCGGCTTTCGGGTGAGGGGTGCTGCTGACAGCGACAGGCCTGTCTTCCGCCGAATCGGCGGAGGCAGAGTGATCAGAGACGGTGTTACATCCCGCAACCACCAGTCCGGTTGTCGCGAGGAGAACTGTCCGAAGACGGGCAGCAAAAGGGTTATGTTGCGGCACAGCTTTTGGCCTCTCTATTTGAGAATTAACAAAAATCTACGCTACAAATTACGGGCATCTTCCTTAAAAACGGTTAATGTAAAGGGAAAATTATCCTAAAATTCACCATCTGCGACTGAGAAGCGGTTTTTTGCGCCTTGGAGGCTATAGCCGTCGGCGTTTTATGCCCGGCGTTGGCGGGGCGGGCTGGCTTTCCGGAGATCTGCTGTGGCGGTTGACATCGATGGGTTGCTGCTGCGTGACGCTGACCGGCTCGCGATAGGGCGGGGCGGGATTGACCACGGCGGGGCGCGACGGATCGACAAAGCGGTTGAACATGCCGGAGCGAATCTGGTCGGGCATCACTTCGAACAGGGCAATGGTGCTTTCCAGCCCGATACCATTGACGAAATTGGCGATGGCGATGGTCAGCAGGCCCGTCCGCACGGTTCCGGGGTCGATTCCCTGCTCGTTACAGCGTGCGAGAGCGTCTGAAAATTCCTTTGCGACGATATTGTTCATGGTGTCCCTGTTCATCTGTGGCTCCTTGCGGTTGACGCCGCGCCGGGCGGCGCCGGTTGACATGTACAGATAACGTCTGCCGGATTGATTTGTGACGGCAGGACGTGAAATCTTTGAAAATGGCGTGTTGCGGCATTTACCCCTATAATAGGATGAAAAATGCAGGAGATTGGAATGTCAGCCGAGCTTGAGGAATTTGCGGATCTGGTCAGAAAAAGTCGCTCTATCGCAATCTTTACCGGTGCCGGGATCAGCACCGAATCGGGAATTCCCGATTTTCGCAGCCCCGGCGGGCTGTGGGAGAAGAACCGTCCCATCGATTTTTCCGAATTCCTGCAGTCGGAGGAAGCGCGCCGCGAAAGCTGGCGGCGCAAGTTCGCCATGGAGTCGGTTTTATCAAAAGCCGAGCCTAATAAAGGGCATATGGCCATTTCCTCACTTTATGAGCAAGGAAAGATCTGTGCCGTCATTACCCAGAATATCGATGGCCTGCATCAGGCCTCAGGCGTCAGCGATGCGGATGTGATCGAGGTGCATGGCAATACCACCTATGCCAAATGCCTCGATTGCGCGACGCGGATGGAGTTGGAGCGGGTGAAGGAGATATTCGCCGTGGATGAAACTTTGCCGAGCTGCGAGAAATGCGGCGGACTGATCAAGACTGCCACCATCTCTTTTGGCCAGGCGATGCCGGTGGAGGAAATGCGCCGGGCGGCGGAAGCGGCGCTCAGCTGCGATCTGTTCGTGGCGATCGGTTCTTCCCTCGTTGTGTACCCGGCGGCGGAGATCCCGCTGACGGCGAAACAGGCGGGCGCGCCGCTAGTCATTCTTAACCGCGAGCCGACGCCGCTCGACGGCTATGCCGATCTGGTTCTGCACCGGGAGATCGGGGAAACACTTGCTTCTGTCACAAAACTGTAAAACAAGGGTATCATATAGAGACGGCTGCGCTGTCCGCGGCGCTACCACTTGGGCAAGAGAACTCTGAATGTACAATAGTAATGGTTACTTATGGAAAATGCTGCTGTTTATAACGGTGGCGACAGTGCCCGTTGCCATTGTTTCATTTTGGTTACTGAGCCATGACTATATCCGGATCGGCCATGTGGCGCTGCTGATCGGGGCGGCGGTGCTGCCCGCCTTTCTGTTGTTTGCCAAGCTGGTGCGGGAGATGCAGGCAGTTGCGTTCCGGATGGAGCGGGCGGCGATCATGTCGCCCCTTGAAGGGGATGATCGCAGCACTCTGCGTGAAGGTTTGCTGCCACTGGATAACGTATTGCTGACCATGGAGCAGTACCGCCGGGTGCTGCAGCATATGTTGCGGGAGGCGCAGGCGCGCCAGGATGAGGCGTCGCTGCTGTTCGACATGCTGCCCGACCCGGTTTTGGTGCTCGGAAACAAGCGGCGCATCCGCCGCTCAAACGTCGCGGCGAATCAGTTTTTCAGTGTCGAGGAGGTGGAGGGGGACCTGACCCGCTTCATCCGCCATCCGGCGCTTCTGAAGGCCGTAGACACGGCCTACGAGGGCAAGGAGCCGGACAGCCGGATCGAGTTTACCATCTCCGATGTGGTGCCGCGCCATGTCGCGGCCTACATCGTGAATCTGAAGGATGAAAGCAGCGAGGGCCTGCGTCTCATCGTGACATTGCATGACCTGACCGCCTCCCGACGGATGCAGCAGATGCGCGTCGATTTCGTCGCCAATGCGAGCCATGAGCTCAGAACTCCGCTCGCGATCCTGATCGGCGCCCTTGAAACCCTGATGGGGCCGGCGCGCAACGATCTGGAGGCGCATAAGCGATTCTTTACCATGATGCAGGCGCAATCCCTCCGGATGTCACAATTGATTGATGATCTTCTCTCCCTCTCCCAGATCGAGATTAACGAACACAGCCGCCCCTCTGACCGGGTGGATCTGGGTAAGGTTCTGTGCGGGGTCAGCAGCCTGATCAAGGCGAAGGCGGTCAATCTCGACAAGTCGCTCATGCTCGATCTGCCGGAGGAACCGGTTTTCGTGACAGGTGATTTTGATCAATTAACCCAGGTCTTTACCAACCTGGTGGACAATGCCCTGAAATACAGCTTCGAGAAGAGCGAGGTACGGGTTGAAGTGCGCCCGAGCGGCCGGGAGGCCCGGGTCGCGGTCATCGACGAGGGGGAAGGGATCGCGGAAGAGCATCTTTCCCGACTGACGGAGCGATTTTACCGCGTTGACAGCGACCGCAGTCGCAAGCTCGGCGGCACCGGCCTCGGACTCGCCATCGTCAAGCATATCGTGAGTCGCCATCGCGGCCATCTGGAGATTGACTCAGTTGTCGGAAAAGGCTCCCGATTTACGGTCAGGCTGCCTCTTTCTGCCGAATAAGTCGCAGTTTTCTGCGGCTTTTCCGTTGTAACATTACTGTCATGAAACTGTAGTAATTCTGTCGTCATTGAAGCGCACTGTCCCGCCATCGACAGAGACGCTGTCGAGATGAATTAACGGAGAATGAAACGTGCTAAACAAAACTTTCGGTCTGGCAATCGCCGCAACGGTCGCCACTGTTGCCTTTTCAGGACAGGCCCTGGCTCGCGATCAGATCAGGATCGTTGGGTCTTCGACGGTATTCCCATTTTCAACAGCAGTCGCAGAAGCCTTCGGTAGCAACGGCAAATTCAAGACTCCCGTTGTTGAAAGCACCGGTTCAGGTGGTGGTCTCAAGCTGTTCTGTGCCGGTGTCGGCATTGATACGCCGGATATCACAAATGCGTCGCGTCGTATCAAGAGTTCAGAAGTTGAGAAATGCGCCGAAGCAGGCGTAACCGATATTACGGAAGTAAAAGTCGGCTACGACGGGATCGTGATTGCAAACTCCAAGGTGAATGCACCGCTGAGCCTGACCAAGCAGCAGATTTTCATGGCCCTCGCCAAGCAGGTGCCGATGGACGGCAAGCTGGTCGACAATCCCTACATGACCTGGAAGGATATTGATCCGTCACTGCCGGATACAAAAATCGAGGTTCTCGGGCCGCCTCCGACCAGCGGCACCCGTGATGCCTTCGTCGAGCTTGCCATGGAAGGCGGCGCGAAGGAATTCGACATGCTGGCAGAGATGAGCAAATCCGACAAGAAAGGTTTCAAGGCAGCCGCACATACCATTCGTGAAGACGGCGCCTTCATCGAAACAGGCGAGAATGACAACCTGATCGTTCAGAAACTCGAAGCCAACCCGGATGCCGTCGGCATCTTCGGCTTCAGCTTCCTCGACCAGAATGCCGACAAGCTTCAGGGCGCGACGGTAGGCGGTGTTGAGCCGACGTTTGAAAATATCGCGGAAGGCGACTACGGCATTTCCCGCTCCCTCTACTTCTATGTGAAGGATGCGCATGTCGGTGAAGTTCCGGGTATCAAGGAATATATCGCCGAGTTCACAAGCGAGAAGGCTTTCGGCGAGTTCGGTTACCTGACGGAAAAGGGCCTGATCCCGCTGACGGAAGCGGAGCGTGAAAAAGTGCGCTCCGACGCCCTGGCGCTCGCCCCTCTGAAACTGATGTAATCAGCAATACAGAAGCGGATGGCGACTGCCGTCCGCTCTTTTCTATTTTCTTCCGTGTCATAAGCAGCTGTGAAAAGAAACTGACATGAGCTTCTATCCTCTTCTTATCGTTCTTCTGCTGATGTCCGCTGTCGGATATTGGTTCGGTTCGAAAAAGGCGCTTGGCGCGGTTCGCAAATCTTCCAGTTTTATTACCCCCCGGCCGCATCAGTTCGGCCTTTATGTGGTTATCTGGGCCTTGGTGCCCCCGGTTCTTCTCGGTGCGCTGTGGGTCATGCTGCAAATGACGCCGCTTCAGATGGAGACGGGCACGGCGCAGCAGATTGACCGCATCTTCTTTCCGGTCCTCGTTCTTCTGGCCGCTGGCGGCGGGCTCTACATTTCGATCCTGCGGATCAATCCGGACCTACGGGTGCGCAAGACGATTGAGGGGCTGGTCTATATCATCCTGATCCTGGCCTCAATCGTCTCCATCCTGACGACGGTCGGCATTGTCCTCTCGCTCCTGTTCGAGACGATCCAGTTCTTCCAGAAGGTGCCGATGACGGAATTCTTTTTCGGCCTGAACTGGAGCCCGCAGACTGCTCTGCGCGCGGATCAGGTTGGCTCCTCCGGTTCCTTCGGCTCCATCCCGCTCTTTACCGGTACCCTGCTGATCACCTTCATTGCCATGTGTGTCGCGGTGCCGCTCGGGCTGTTGAGCGCGGTCTATATGACGGAATATGCCTCCAGCAAGTTCCGCGCGGTAGTCAAACCGCTGCTGGAAATCCTCGCCGGTATCCCGACGGTGGTCTATGGCTTCTTCGCCGCCCTGACCGTCGGTGTGTTCTTTCGCGATGTCGGCGATTCCATCGGCATCGATATCGTTTCGGAAAGCGCGCTTGCCGCCGGTGTCGTTATGGGAATGATGATCATCCCCTTCGTCTCCTCGTTGAGTGATGACATTATCATGGCGGTGCCGCAATCTTTACGCGACGGCTCGTACGGCCTTGGCGCGACGAAATCGGAAACCGTCCGCAAGGTCATCCTGCCGGCGGCGCTGCCGGGAATTGTCGGCGCGGTCCTGCTGGCCGTCAGCCGGGCTATCGGCGAGACCATGATCGTGGTAATGGCCGCGGGCTTCGCTGCCAACCTGACCGCAAATCCGCTCGAAGCGGTGACGACGGTGACCGTGCAGATTGTCGGCCTGCTGGTCGGCGACCAGGAATTCGACAGCGCCAAGACGCTGGCCGCCTTTGCCCTCGCGCTGGTGCTGTTTATCGTAACCTTATGCCTGAACGTGATCGCCCTGATCGTGGTTCGCAAATATCGGGAAAAATATGACTGATACGAATGACACGCCTGTCGGCAGCAGCTGGAATTCCGATAAATTCATCGCGAATCTGGCGAAGCGTAAAAGATCAGAGCGGCGCTTCCGCCTGATCGGTCTCGCGGCCATCCTGACGGCGCTGACCCTGCTTGCGATCTTGCTGTTCAGCATTTTCAGCAAGGGCTACACCGCCTTCGTGCAGACCTATATCACGCTGGATATCACCTTTTCCGAATCCGTGATCGACAGGGACGGAACCCGCGATCCGGAGGCTCTTCGCAATGCCAACTACGCCAGGCTGGTGCAGGATGCGCTGCGGGCGAAATTTCCGGAAGTGGAGGGACGGCGCAATCTTCGCACCCTGTTTTCGCTGGTCAGCAACAATGCTAGCGATACCCTGCGCGACATGGTGGCGCAGGATCCCGGCCTGATCGGCAAGACGGTCGAAATGCCGCTGCTCGCGGGTGATGACGTGGATATGGTCAATAAGGGCTATATCGACCGGAACCTTGCCGAGGAGAACCGCCGCGTCAAGGATCAGGAACTCCGATGGCTGGACATATTGGAGGAAGAGGGCGATCTATCACTGCATTTCAATACCAACTTCTTCACCCAGGGCGATAGTCGGGAGCCGGAGAAGGCAGGTATTGCAGGCGCGATGGTCGGCTCGTTCTATACGCTTGTCATTACGATGGCGATCGCTTTCCCCCTGGGGGTAATGACCGCCATTTACCTTGAGGAATTCGCCCCGCCCAGCAAGTTCAACGACCTGATCGAGGTGAATATCAACAACCTCGCGGCGGTGCCCTCCATCGTCTTCGGTCTGCTGGGTCTCGCGATCTTCCTCAATGTTGCGCATCTGCCGAGATCGGCGCCGATCGTCGGTGGCCTGACCCTGGCGCTGATGACCCTGCCGACGATCATTATCGCCGCGCGCGCCGCCATCCGCGCCGTGCCGGATAGCATCCGTCAGGCCGCGCTCGGTCTCGGTGCCTCGAAACAGCAGGCGGCGTTCCATCATGTGCTGCCGCTCTCGATGCCGGGCATCCTGACCGGAGCGATCATCGGTCTTGCGCAGGCGCTCGGTGAGACCGCGCCGCTCCTGATGATCGGCATGGTGGCCTTTATCGCCGACATTCCCGGCGGGATCAACGATCCGGCAACCGTGATGCCGGTGCAGATCTTCCTCTGGGCGGACAGCCCGGAGCGTGCCTTTGTCGAAAAAACCTCCGGGGCGATCATGGTATTGCTCGCCTTCCTGATCACGATGAACGCTTTGGCGGTCCTGCTTCGCAAGAAGTTCGAACGCCGCTGGTAGAAGGATATGAATGTGCAGATCCAACAGATAGACGAACAGAAGGCCGCCCGTCAGGGCGACGCCGCAGAAATGATCATCAGAACGCGGGATGTCGATGTCTTCTATGGGGATAATCAGGCGCTGAAACATGTCTCGCTGAACATCCCGAAGCATCAGATCACCTCGCTGATCGGCCCGTCCGGCTGTGGCAAATCGACCTATTTGCGCTGCATCAACCGGATGAACGATACGGTCGACGGTTGCCGCGTGGAGGGAGAAATCCTGCTGGATGGTGTCGATATCTATGGGCCGCAAGTGGATGAGGTTCTGCTCCGGGCGCGGGTCGGCATGGTGTTCCAGAAGCCCAACCCGTTTCCGAAGTCGATCTACGACAATATCGCCTACGGACCCCGCATTCACGGCCTTGCCGCCAACAAGGACGAGCTCGACGAGATCGTGCTCACCAGCCTTGAAAAGGCGGGGCTGATCAAGGAAGTGCAGGACCGTCTGCATTCCTCCGGTACCGGACTTTCTGGCGGCCAGCAGCAGCGGCTCTGCATCGCGCGGGCGCTGGCAGTGCGGCCTGATATCATCCTGATGGACGAGCCCTGTTCGGCGCTCGATCCGATTGCGACCGCCAAGGTCGAGGAACTGATCGACGAGCTGAAGGAAAATTACACGATCATCATCGTGACCCATTCCATGCAGCAGGCAGCGCGTATTTCCCAGAAAACGGCCTTCTTCCATCTCGGCGAGATTGTCGAGGCCGGGGATACGGAAAAATTGTTCACCAGCCCTTCCGACGAGCGGACTCAGGGCTATATCACTGGCCGATTCGGGTGATAAAACAGTCAGTTACAGGAGAATCCTATTATGAGTAGCGGCCATATCGTCAAATCCTATGACGAAGAACTTGAAGCGGTGCGCAATATCATTGTCGAGATGGGCGGGCTCGCTGAATCGCAATTGGAAGCGGCGGTTCGTTCCCTGACCGAGCGGAATTCCGAGCTGGCCCTCAAGACCATCGAGGCCGACAAGGCAGTGGATGAACTGGAGCACTCCATCGATAACATGGCGATCCGGATGCTGGCGCTCAGAAGCCCGGTCGCCGATGATCTTCGTCTGGTGATCTCCGCCCTCAAGATCGCATCGGTGCTGGAACGGGTCGCGGATTACGCGACGAATATCGCAAAGCGGGTCATCGCCCTCAATCAGGGGCCGACAATCAACGCGACCTCGACCATCCCGCGCATGGGGACGATGGTCCGGCGGATGATCGATGACGTGCTGACGGCCTATTCCAATGGCGATGCGGAACTCGCCTATGACGTCTGGGTCCGCGATCAGGAAGTTGACCAGCTCTATAACAGCATGTTTCGTGAACTGCTGACCTTCATGATGGAAGATCCGCGTAGCATTACAAGCTGTACCCATCTAATATTCATGGCGAAGAATATCGAGCGGATGGGCGATCACATGACCAATATCGCCGAAATTATTATCTATCAGGTGAACGGCGAAATGCCGCGCGAACCGCGGCCGAAGGGCGACAAGACCAGCGTTACCATGATTGAGAATGACGGCCCTGAAAGCGCTTGAGTAGGAAGATGAAGATATTAATAGTTGAAGACGAGCCCGCAATGGTCGAGCTCCTGCGGTATAACCTCGAAAGCGAGGGATTTGATGTGGCGACGGCCCATGACGGGGACGAGGCACTGCTCGCCCTGGAAGAGGAACAACCGGACATGCTGCTTCTCGACTGGATGCTGCCGAAAGTTTCCGGGATTGAAATCTGCCGACGCCTGCGCCGTGACCAGCGCCATGGCAACATGCCGGTCATCATGATCACCGCGCGTGGTGAGGAGGCGGACCGGGTGCGGGGCCTCGATGTCGGGGCGGATGACTATGTGGCGAAACCCTTTTCACCGGCCGAACTGATGGCCCGCATCCGCGCGGTTCTCCGCCGCCGTAACCCTGAAGTGGGAAGCGAGAAGCTGAATGTCGCCGACGTGGTCGTTGATCTGGTCGCCTACAAGGTCCGTCGGGGAAGCCGGGAATTGCGCCTTGGTCCGACGGAATTCAAGCTGCTCCGCTATTTCATGGAGAGGGCAGGGCGGGTCCTGACGCGGGAGCAGCTGCTCGACGGGGTCTGGGGCCAGAATGTCTATGTCGAGGACCGGACGGTTGATGTTCATATCCGCCGCCTGCGCAAGGCCCTCAACGAGAAGGGCGAGACGGACCTGATCCGGACAGTGCGCGCCGTCGGTTACTGCTTCGAAAAAGCATAAACGCCGCCCGCGGTATCCCGGGGACGGCGTTCAGGATGGTTTTGAAAGCGTAAACGGCCTAGCTGGCGGAGGCGGTCTTGATCTGGTCTTTCAGTTTGTTGATAAGGCCGTCGACACCGGACTGGCTGACGACGGAGGCAAATTCGGACCGGTGCGTTTGCGCCATACTGATCCCTTCGATGATTACATCGACGATTTTCTCGCCGCTATCGGTCTTGCGGACGCGCCAGTCAAGCTTGATGGGCGGCCCGTCGGGACGGATAATCGTTGAATGAACGAGCGATTCCTTGTCATTCAGTGAGGTCGCATCCTTGATTTGCAGGTCTTCGCCCGAATAGGAACCAATTTTGTCGCTGTAGCTCGCGACCATGAAGTCGCGGAAAACCTTCAGGAATTCTTCGCGCTGTGCATCCGTGGCGTTCCGCCAGGATTGCCCCAGGACAAAGCGGCCGATGCGCTGCATGTCGAAGCTGTCATCCAGGAATTTTTCGAATTTGTCGCGTTTCTGCGCCTCGCTCAGGGAGGAATCGGACAATGTCTGGACAGCCTCATCGCCTATATTCTTGACCAGTGTCAGCGCAGCCTGCTCTTTTGCGTCGGCGGCAAGCGCCGGGGAGGGGAGGGCGATGGCCAATGCCATGGCAGACATCACGATTCCGCTAAAGAACCTTCTATTCATCAACATTTACAACATCCCCAACGGAAAAGCCCGTTTGAAAGAAACTAAAGTTTGAAAATATTTGAACCAGCTATGGCCTAGTTCTTCTTGGCCATGTTGTCGTCGTCATCATCGAAGTTCATACTTGGCAATTGTGTCGAATTGCTGGCGCCATTCAGGATTAAATTATTCCGGTTCTGGCGATATAGGCTTCTGACGGCCGCATAAAAGTCGATGGACGTCCTTTCGATCTCGTCGAGGGCGCCAAGCGAGCGGGAGCGTTGGTCGAGGCCATGGACGGCGGCACGGACTATCGGGAAATTGTCCATGTCATTCTCACGGGCGGCGTAATTGACCGGGTCGAGGAAGTAATCACCCACCCCGCCAACGGCGGCGCGCGTCGTTCTCGGGCCCAGAACCGGCACCACAAGATAGGGGCCTTCGCTGATGCCCCAGACGGCGAAGGTCTGACCGAGGTCCTCTTCCTGGGTATTCAGCTGCGCGACATCGAACAGCCCGCCAACCCCGAGGAAGGTATTGGTGAAGAAGGCGCCCATATTGTCGCCGGCGCGGTTTAGTTCGCCCTGCAGCACGTTGTTGATCAGATAGATCGGCTGCGACAGGTTGGTCAGGAAGTTGGTCACGCTGTCGCGGACCGGCGTCGGAACAACGCCGACATACATCTCCGCCACCGGTTTCAGGAACAGGGCGTCGAGCGCATAGTTTACATCGAAGAAGTAGCGGTTCATGGGCTCCAGCGGATCATAAACCTCGTCATTCATGACGGCGACCGCTTTGCCTTCTGTCTGCGGCGGTGTTGCACACCCGCTGACGAGAACAAGCAAAGCAGAGGCTGCAAGGCCGAATTTTAAGGAGGATGATGTCGAACGCAAACCCATATTATTCTTTTCCAACTCTGTACCAAGGACCGGATAAGCTGAACACTGTATCCGGGAACGGTTACGAAAGTCTTTAACCTTGTTTATCAACCCTGTTTAACTGTTTTCGACAATAAAACAATAGCCTTAGACAGAAATACATTGGCTTTAGTTCGTAACACAAGGTCCATACCAACGCGAGTCGCCGTCTTTTCAGCTATTTAGAATCCTGTTTCACTGTGGCGAAAAAGTCGCTGTTTATACATTTTTTCTACTGTACAAAGATATAAGGATATGTTTATATCATGTAACTTTTTGGTTTTATTGAGGTTGCCGTGGAAAATTTGCTTCAGGGATTGCGTGCCGCCGGGGAGGAGACCCGGCTCAGACTGCTCGTACTCTGTGCTCATTCCGAACTGACGGTGAGTGAGCTTACGCAGATTCTCGGCCAGAGTCAGCCGCGGGTCTCCCGTCATCTGAAACTGCTGTGCGATGCCGGGCTGCTGGATCGTTATCAGGAGGGAAGCTGGGTCTACTACCGGCTCTCCGCCAAGAGCAGCGCCTCGCTGCTCGCCCGGACCCTTGTGGATCTGGTGCCGGAGTCTGACCCGGTCGTCTCCCGCGACCTTGAGCGTCTGGAGGCGGTCAAGAAGGCCCGCAATATTGCCGCCGAAGAATATTTCCGCGAAAACGCTGCTCACTGGCGGGAAATCCGCTCCCTTCATGTGCCGGAGGAGGCTGTCGAGGCGGCCCTCCTTGAGATGACGGCGGAATATGAAATTGCCGACTTCCTCGATATTGGCACGGGAACGGGTCGGATGCTGGAACTGTTCGGTCCGCGGGTTGAGCATGCGATCGGCGTTGATACCAGCCGCGAGATGCTGTCTTTTGCCCGCTCCGCCATCGAGGAGGCAGGCCTTCGCAATTGCCAGGTCCGCCTTGCGGATATGTATAATCTGCCCTTCAGCAGCCACACCCAAGACGCAATCCTGTTTCATCAGGTGCTGCATTATGCCGAGAATCCCGCGACTGCCGTCAGTGAGGCGGCCCGTCTTCTGAAAGGCGGCGGCATTCTGGCAATCGTCGATTTCGCGCCGCATGACCTTGAAAGTCTGCGCATGGACCATGCGCACCGTCATATGGGTTTTTCCGAGACCGAGATCTGGCACTGCTGCGAGCAGGCGGGGCTTGTCCCAGGCGATTTCAGAAAACTCGAGGGTGATCCCCTCACGGTGAATATCTGGACGGCGGCCCCGGCGGCGGCGTCCCAATCCAAAGGAGCGTTTGCATCATGATCATGTCTGGAATCCCGGTCGAGGGAACGGAAAGCAGCGGCCTGCTGGTCGCGAACCCCTCCAGCCGCGTGGATGTCTCCTTTGAGTTCTTTCCGCCAACCTCCGATGCGCTCGCCGAGAAACACTGGCAGGCCCTGGAACGGTTAGCGCCGCTTGGACCGAAGTTTGTCTCCGTCACCTATGGGGCGGGGGGCTCGACCCGGGAGAGAACCCATGCTCTGGTCAGCAAGATCAGGCGGGAAACCACGCTGGAACCAGCGGCACACCTCACCTGCGTCGGTGCGACCCGGGAGGAGATCGAGGAGATTATCGGGCAGTATTGGGACAGCGGCATCAAGCATCTGGTGGCGCTCCGCGGTGATCCGCCTGAGGGTTATCAGTCTTTCGCCCCGCATCCGGGCGGTTTCTCTGGCTCCGTCGAACTGATCGAGTTTCTGAAAAAGAAGCATGATTTCGAGGTGTCCGTGGGCTGCTATCCGGAAATCCATCCCGATGCCCGCTCCAGCCTTGCGGATATCGACTATCTGAAACGGAAAATGGATGCCGGTGCGACGCGGGCGATCACCCAGTTTTTCTTTGACCCGGAAGTTTATCTCCGCTTTGTTGACCGGGCGCGGGCCCATGGCATCACCATTCCGATCGTGCCGGGAATCCTGCCCGTCACCAGCTATTCGAAAATCCATCAGTTCAGCAAGCAATGCGGCACGCAGGTTCCGGCCTGGCTGACCCATCTGTTTGAGGAACTGGACGATGATCCGGCAACGCGGAACCTGGTCGCGGCAATGGTCGCGTCCGAGCAGTGTCTGCAGTTGCAGCGTGCCGGGGTGAGGGATTTTCATTTCTACACGCTGAACCGGGCGGATCTTGTCTATTCCGTCTGTCACACGCTTGGTCTGAGACCTCAAAAAGATAACATAACCGATTAATATTATTGAAATTCCGACGAACAGGCCGTTTTATGAAAAAGTCATCCGCCTTCATCGAAATTGAAGCGATCCTCGCCAAGCGCATCATGGTTCTGGACGGGGCCATGGGCACCATGATCCAGGGCTACAGCCTGACGGAGGAGGATTACCGCGGCACGGCCTATGCGGATGTCGCCAATGACCTCAAAGGGAATAACGATCTTCTGACCTTGACCAAGCCGGAGGTAATCGAGAAAATACATGATGATTTCCTCGCCGCCGGGGCGGATATTCTGGAGACGAACACCTTCAACTCCACCTCTATCGCGCAGGCTGACTACAAGCTGGAAAGTGCGGTTTATGAGCTGAACAAGCAGGGCGCGGCGCTCGCCCGCAAGGTCGCCGACCGCTGGAGCGAGAAGACGCCAGAGAAGCCCCGATTTGTTGCCGGTGTCCTGGGGCCGACCAATCGCACGGCCTCGATCTCGCCGGATGTGAATGATCCGGGTTATCGGAATGTGACCTTTGACGAGCTGGTCGCGGCCTATGACGAGGCATTGCGTGGCCTGATGGACGGCGGGGCGCAGATCATCCTGATCGAGACGGTGTTCGACAGCCTTAACTGCAAGGCCGCTATCTATGCGGTGCTGCGCTATTTCGACGAGACGGGTATCCGTCATCCGGTCATGGTGTCGGGCACGATTACCGATGCTTCCGGCCGCACCCTCTCCGGCCAGACGGCGGAAGCCTTCTGGGCCTCCATGGCGCATGTAAAGCCGGTCAGTATCGGGTTCAATTGTGCGTTAGGTGCCAAGGACTTGCGACCGCATGTTCAGGCCGTATCGAATGTTGCAACGGCGCATGTCAGCGTCCATCCGAATGCCGGCCTGCCCAATGAACTCGGCGACTATGACGATACGCCGGACTATATGGCGGAACAGTTGGCGGAGTTCGCGAAAAGCGGGCTTGTGAATATTGTCGGCGGCTGCTGCGGCACCCGGCCCGAGCATATTGCCGCCATTTCGGAAGCAGTTGCAGAATTCGCGCCGCGTCGCCTGCCAGAGCTTGAACCGGTCTGCCGCCTGAGCGGTCTGGAGCCGCTCTATATGGACGATGTCGCCGGTTTCGTGAATGTCGGGGAGCGGACGAATGTTGCCGGGTCCGCCAAGTTCAAGCGGCTGGTGATGGAAGGCGATTATGACACCGCCCTTGATATCGCCCGCGAACAGGTGCTGAACGGCGCGCAGATTGTTGATGTGAACATGGATGACGCCATGCTGGACGCGAAGTCCGCCATGGTAACCTTCCTCAACCTGATTGCGTCGGAACCGGATATCAGCCGCGTACCGCTGATGATCGACAGCTCCAAATGGGAAGTGCTGGAAGCCGGGCTCAAGACCGTGCAGGGCAAAGGTGTCGTCAATTCAATCTCCCTGAAGGAGGGGGAAGAGGAGTTCATCACCCATGCGCGGGAGCTGCGCCGCTATGGCGCTGCCGCTGTCGTCATGGCCTTCGACGAGGACGGACAGGCCGACAGCAAGGAGCGGATGATCGAGATTTGCACCCGCTGCTACAAGATATTGACGGAAGTTGTTGATTTTCCTCCGGAAGATATCATTTTCGATCCGAACATCTTCCCGATCGCGACCGGCATTGACGAGCATCGGAATTTCTCACGCGATTATATTGAGGCGACAAGAGTCCTGAAGGAAACGCTCCCGCATATCCAGATCAGCGGCGGGGTGAGCAACATGTCCTTTTCGCTCCGCGGCAATAACCCGATGCGCGAGGCCATGCATTCCGTCTTCCTCTTTCATGCCATCAAGGCCGGCATGGATATGGGGATTGTCAATGCGGGACAGCTCGCGGTTTATTCTGACATCCCGGAGGATATTCGCAACCGGATCGAGGATGTCGTCTTCAACAGAAGCGAGGAGGCGACCGAGCGCCTGCTGGAAGTAGCGGAACAGGCCATCGGACAGAAACGCAGCAATGTCATAGACTTGTCCTGGAGAGAGGGGACGGTGGGTGAACGCCTGACCCATTCCCTGGTCAAGGGCATCACCGACTATATCATCGAGGATACGGAAGAAGCGCGCCTGCAGTTCCCGCGCCCTATCCAGGTGATCGAAGGGCCGCTCATGGACGGCATGAATGTGGTTGGCGACCTGTTCGGATCCGGCAAGATGTTCCTGCCGCAGGTGGTGAAAAGCGCCCGCGTGATGAA